>BNJS01002380.1_pt1 | contig 207270 bp, 325 predicted proteins | sample 8540461 | NCBI WGS metagenome assembly BNJS01 (sample SAMD00202454, study PRJDB9452) | human saliva metagenome | isolation source: human saliva | place: Japan
GAAAAATCGTGCGACGGTTATCGGGATAAGCGTTGTTTAAATTTTTATAGTGGATTAACTTTAAACCATTACGGCGTTGCCTCGCCTTAGCTCAAAGAGAACGATTCTCTAAGGTGCTGAAGCACCAAAGTGAATCAGTTCCATACTATCTGTACTGTCTGCGGCTTCGTCGCCTTGTCCTGATTTAAAGTTAATCACTATAGTATCCGCTCCCATTCAAAAATGGTCGTCTGAAAACCGAATTGCACGGCGAAATATGGTTTTCAGACGACCTCTTCAAAAATTGGCATAAAACTTGCATGAAATTCAACCGAGAAATTTACGTTTCACCCAAAATTTGATTAAACATCAAAAAGAAACAACCAGTAACGCGATTTTTACCCGTGCTAAACGCACGCTTGCCTGAAGACGATATACCATTTCTTTCATTTATGTCCGTATGAAATTGTTACAAAGTGACAATAAATGTCAACAGAATGAAAACGGCGGCGCACGGATAACATCGAATCTTGACCATGCAACGGCGGCCTGATTGAAATTGCCGCAACAAAAAGGATTAACCATGAAAACGTCCCGCATCGCCAAAAACCGCCCTTTACCTCGCTGCCGCAGCCGTATTGTCCGCCTGCGCCGGCAAAAGCCACGTTAAAGCCGATGGAACGACGGACAACCCCGTCTTTCCGAAACCCTACTCCGTAACCTTCAACAAAAAAACCAGGCACATTCCCTACCGCCGATGAACTCGAACAGATGAAACCGGGTCTGAGCAAAGGACGACATCTACAAAATCCTCGGTCGTCCGCACTACGATGAAGGTATGTTCGGCGTGCGCGAGATGGAACTATCTTTTTCCACTTCCGCACCCCGGCGTGCCCGCCAATCCCGATATCGGCTCCAACGTAGAAGGCATTACCACCTGCCAATACAAAGTCTTGTTCGACAAACACAAATACGCCCGCAGCTTCCATTGGAAAGCCGTCTTCCCGGGAAGATGCCGTCTGCCCGCCCGTACAGAAGTTGCCCCAGACCCGCGCCCGAACCTCAAATCATCATCCGTGAGGTTGCGCCCGAAACACCCCACCGCATCCGCGAGATAATAGGAAACCATGTTTAAAAGAATCATCCTCGGCGTATCGCTGCTGGCAGGGCTGAACAGCTTTGCAGCAGCCGATGCCGCCAAAGAATACATGCAACGCAAAAAGTCATCGTCAACACCGCCAAAGCCGAGCTGTGCTTTGCCGACGATGGCCAGTGCCACCGTACTTATCGGTAAAACCACGCCAAAAGGCAAATTCGACATGCAGTTGATGAAGACTTCAAACCGGCTACGGCGGCGAAGTCATCGGCTTCAAGCAGGGAAAAAGACTTCCTCTTCGCCCTGCACCGCGTTTGGACACTCAAACCTTCTGAACACCGCATGAAACGCATCGCCTCCGATGTCGTCTCCGACCGCATCATGACCAACGGTTGTATCAACGTAACCGACAAAGTGTACGACAAGCTGCGCAATTACTTCGTTTTGGAAGTGATTTGACGGGCTACTCCGCATAACAAGGATGCAGAAAGGTCGTCTGAAAATCTGAAATGGTTTTTTAGACGACCTTTTATTTAATCAAAGCGAATCTTATTCAATGAACACTTTAGATAAACTAAATCCGTAGCGTGGGCTTTGCCCACGAAACCCACCGTTTAACCATTCGAATGGGGTGGTTGTCCTTGCATTTTATTTCGTGGGCAAAGCCCACGCTACTCGCAGCTGCAACCTGTCCCTTCCACCGTCCAGTGAGGGGAAGGTTAGGATGGGGACGGCTTTGTGGGTTTAGTCAAATCGAATTCGTACAGTTTGTAGAGCCACCTCTCCCCAACCCTTCTCCTGCCAGACGGGAGAGGGAGTAGATTCTAGTAAAAGGTCGTCTGAAAATTTTTGAGATTTGAGTTTTGGAAAAACTCGTTCCCAATTCTCAGACGACTTCGTTTATTCAATCAATACAGGTTTTATTCAATTAATTTGGGATAAACCCAACCCGTAGCGTGGGCTTTGCCCACGAAAATCTATCATTCAATAATCAAATTAGACAACAGCCGAACCTGCTTTCATCTCGTGGGCAAAAGCCCACGCTACACGTTGCTGCAACGGCAATCTGTCCCTTCCACCGTCCAGTGAGGGAAGGTTGGGATGGGGGCTTTATGGTTTTGGGTAAAATTAAATTCATGAAATTTGTAGAACCATCTTCTCCCTCAACCCTCTCTCATCTGGTGGGAGAGTGGATGACAGATAAAAACTAAGGTCGTCTGAAAAATTTTCAGACGACCTTTTTCTCTACTTATCCACAGACTGGTTTACCCAATCCGAAATCTTTTAGATTTTGCCTGCGAAAGTATTCCAAAGTGCGGACAAGTTGGCAGGTGTAGGACATTTTCGTTGTCGTACCAGGCAACGGTTTTTCACCAGTTGTTTGTCGCCTACGGTCATCACGCGGGTTTTGGGTGGCGTCAAAAAGCGAGCCGTATTCGATGCCGACGACGTCGGAAGAAACAATTTGATCTTCGGTATAGCCGTAAAGATTCGTTGGCGGCGGCTTTCATCGCGGCGTTGATTTCTTCTTTGGTTACAGGGCGTTCGAGGACGGAAACCAATTCGGTCAGCGAACCGGTGGCGACGGGAACGCGTTGGGCGGAGCCGTCGAGTTTGCCGTTCAATTCGGGGATAACCAAACCGATGGCTTTGGCGGCGCCGGTGCTGTTGGGCACGATGTTGAGCGCGGCGGCGCGGGCGCGGCGCAAATCGCCTTTGCGGTGCGGCGCATCAAGGGTGTTTTGGTCGCGGTGTAGGCGTGGATGGTGGTCATCAGGCCTTCGACTACGCCGAACTCTTTTTGCAGGACTGCCGCCATCGGGGCAAGGCAGTTGGTGGTGCAGGAAGCAGCGGAGATGACGGTTTCGCTGCCGTCCAAAATGTCTTGGTTCACGCCATATACGACGGTTTTCACGTCATTGCCGCCGGGGGCGGAAATAACGACTTTGCGCGCACCGGCGCGGATGTGGGACTTCGGCTTTGGTTTTGCTGGTAAAGAAGCCGGTACATTCGAGGACGACGTCCACGCCCAATTCGCCCCAAGGCAATTCTTCAGGATTCGGATTGGCGAAGACTTTGATTTCTTTGCCATTCACTACGATGGCATCGTCTTTCAATTCGGCAGTACCTTGAAAACGGCCTTGGGTGCTGTCGTATTTGAAAAGGTGCAGCAGCATATCGGCAGGGGTCAGGTCGTTGACGGCGACGACTTCGATGCCTTTGGCTTTTTCAATTTGACGCAATGCCAGACGGCCGATGCGGCCGAAACCGTTAATCGCTACTTTGATGCTCATTTTGATACTCCTGTCAGTAGGGAAAGGGATAAATTTCAATAAGGGCTATGTGTAGCCTGAAATAAAAACTACTACCTAGAATTACACGATGCTACTTTTTAAAATGTTTGATTTAAATAAAAACCGTGAAATAGGTCGTCTGAAAAATACAGATTGGTACGGTTTGTCCCCCATATTTGAGGGATAAATTTTGGTTGTTTTTAAAAATTAATATGTAATTATTTAAAAATGATGATGGTGATGAGTGTATCCCCCGTTTTGTGGATAACCTTATTACTGATTGTATAATCAAATTGTTGTATTTATTTAAAGGCTGCGTTCAAGTTTTATTTTTATGAGAACAAAGTCGGATAATCTGTAATCGTTTGAATTTTTCTGTGGATAAAATCGGATTTTTCCACTCGGATTACACGGCGTATTGTGGATAATCTTACCAGTACAAAGGGTCGTCTGAAAAAAATCTATGGTTCTGAAACACCTACATTAGTAAATACTATTAAAAATAATGGATTATTTTTCCCTTTTTATCGTATTATCCAAACATCAAACCAATTATTGAATAAGGAGGCGGTTTTATGCTGCAACGAACTTTGGCAAAATCCATCAGCGTAACCGGCGTCGGGCTGCATTCGGGCGAACGGGTCGCGCTGACCCTGCACCCTGCGCCTGAAAACAGCGGGATTTCCTTCCGCCGTACCGATTTGGACGGCGAAATGGGCGAAAACCATCAAACTTACGCCCTACCTCATCAACGATACGCGCCTGTCGTCCACCATCGTAACCGACAAAGGCGTGCGCGTCGGCACGATCGAACACATCATGTCCGCGCTGTCCGCCTACGGCATCGACAATGCGCTGATTGAGTTGAACGCGCCCGAAATCCGATTATGGACGGCTCCAGCCTGCCGTTTATTTATCTTTTGCAAGATGCGGGCGTTGTCGATCAAAAGGCGCAAAAGCGGTTTTTGAAAATCCTCAAAGCCTGTCGAAGTCAAGGAAGCGGGCAAATGGGTGCGCTTTACGCCGTATGACGGCTTTAAAGTGACGCTGACCATCGAATTCGACCATCCGGTTTTCAACCGCAGCTCGCCCACTTTTTGAAATCGATTTCGCGGGCAAGTCCTACATCGACGAAATCGCGCGCGCCGCACCTTCGGCTTTATGCACGAAGTAGAAATGATGCGCGCCCACAATCTCCGGACTGGGCGGCAATTTGAACAACGCCATTGTGATTGACGAGATGGATGTTTTTGAATCCGGAAGGTTTGCGTTATCCCGACGAGTTCGTCCGCCACAAAATCCTCGATGCCATCGGCGATTTGTATATCGTCGGACACCCGATTATCGGCGCATTCGAAGGCTACAAATCCGGCCACGCCATCAGCAACGCTTTGTGCGTGCGGTTTTGGCGGACGAAACCGCTTATGAATGGGTGGAATTCTCTGACGATGAGAATTTGCCATCAGCCTTCCACGAGCTGCCGGCGGCTTGAGATAAGACGGTGTACAAAAAGGCTGTGGATAAACAATCATCCACAGCCTTTTATTGAATAAAGGTCGTCTGAAATCTTGATTTTAAGTTTTCAGACGACCTTTCAAGCTGAGACAACCATCTCCCGCCAATATTTCAGACATGATTATCCACATGGCTATCTAATCTATCCTTCTGAAAAAATAAAAAGATTATATTTTTCTCAAATTTTATACACACTTTATCCATAGCTTTTTCTCCAACGATAAAAAGGTCGTCTGAAAACTGAACTGCACCCCAAAAAGTTGGACACATCCCTCCAACTCACAAGGTGCAGTTTTTTTATGAGCAAATATACATTACACTTCAAATACCAAGCCGTACTCCACTACCTGCATATACGCAGCCAACAGCGTACCGCAGACCACTACGGCATTTCCCGAACCCACCTGAGACGATGGATACGCGCCTATCAAGAAAGGCGGTATCGGCGCACTCGAACATCCCAATCAAAACCATGCCCCAACACCGCAAAAACCCCTTCATCTCAGATAAACCTGACCAGAAAAACGCAGGCAGAGCTTATTGAAGAGTTGTGCTATATGCGCGCAGAGGTCGCCTACCTAAAGGAGTTAAAAGCCCTCAGCCAAAAGCGGACCGAAAAGGACAAAGCCAAACCGTCCAAACACTGAGGGCGCAACACCCGCTCAAATACCTGCTGCACATCGCAAACCTGCCCAAAAGCAGCTTTTACTACCACCACCAAGACCGACCCGACCCCCGACGCAGCCGACAAAGCCCTCCTCGTCGAAACCTACCGGCGGCATAAAGGACGCTACGGACAAAGGCGCATTGCCGCAGCATTGGGTTGGAACCACAAAAAGTGGCGCGGTTGATGAAGCAGTTGGAACTGAAAGCCCTCATACGGGCGAAAAAGCCTACCGCCATCCCCGCCATGGGCGAAATATCGGAAAACCTCCTCAAACGCCGGTTCAAAGCCCGAAAGCCCAACGAAAAAATGGCTGACCGACGTTACCGAACTCAAAGGGAAGGACGGCAAACTGTACCCTCTCGCCAATCTTGGACTTGTTCAACCGCGAGATCGTCGCCTACGCCATGAGCCGCAGAGCCGACAGCGAAAATGGTGAAGGAAATGCTCGAAAAAGCCGCACCCCGTCTGACTGATAAAGGAACGATGCTTCATTCGGACCAAGGTGTGCTGTACCGTACGGCGGGGTATAGGAATTGCTTGCGGAGCATTCCATGGTTCAAAGCATGTCGCGAAAGGCGAACTGTTGGGACAATGCGCCGATGGAAAGCTTCTTTGCGGTGTTGAAGACGGAGTGTTTCTATAATGCAGGTGAATTGACGGTAGATGAATTGATGAAGCAGATAGATGACTATATGGATTACTACAACCGGGAGCGTTGCAGTTTGAATTGAAAAAGCTGAGTCCTGTCGCATGCAGAACCCAGCTTGCACAGAGCGCCTGAATAGGCTTTTATGAGTGTCCAAGATTTGAGCCAGTTCAAACCCAAATTCGGATTTCAGACGACCTTTTTCCTAAGCCGATCGGTGATCAATCGCCCATGACTTTGCCTTCGCGGCGCGGGTCGGCACCGCCGAGCAAACCGTCTTTGCCGATCACAATGCCTTGTACGCCGGAATTCAAATCGCGGATTTGGACTTTGTAGCCCAGTTTTTCCAACGCAGCCGCTTTATCCGCCGCTGCGGTTTTTTCCTCGATTTCATACTGGCTGCCGCGATTGAGCATATTCGGCAGTGAGATTGCCGCCTGAATGTCCATGCCCCAGTCGATATGCGCCACCAGCGTTTTAGCGACGAAACCGATAATGCGGCTGCCGCCGGGCGAACCGACCGCCAGATAAGGCTTGCCTCTTTCATCACAATGGTCGGCGCCATCGAAGAACGCGGCCGCTTGCCGCCCGCCACGCTGTTTGCCACCGTTTTACCGTCCGCGCCGACAGGGTTGAAAGCAAAATCGGTCAATTCATTGTTGAGCAGATAGCCGTTTGCCATCAGTCCCGAACCGAACGCGTTTTCAATCGAAGTCGTCATCGACACGACGTTGCCGTCTTTATCCACAACCACCAAATGGCTGGTGGACGGCAGCTCTACCGCCATACCCTGCGCGTATGCCTTGCCGAACTTGCCTGCCTGAATGTTTTCCAACGCCTTGTCGGATTGGCGGATTTCTTCGGCGCGCGGTTTCAGGTAAGCCTGAGAAATCATGGCGCGGGTCGGGACGTTGACAAACGCGGGATCGCCGACGTAATAATCACGGTCGGCAAACGCAATCCGCGACGCATCGCCTATCCAGCGCCAACTGTGGATATTTTCCGCGCCCAACGCCTTCATATCCTGATTTTGCAGGACGCCCAAAATCTCGCCCAAAGCAATCGCGCCCGAACTTGGCGCGCCCATGCCGCAGACTTCGTATTCACGATACGGCGCGCAAACCGGTTCGCGCTCGATAACGCGGTAGTTTTTCAAATCCGCCATACTGATTTTGCCGGGGTTATCCACAGCGCCGGTAACGGCACGGACAATATTCTGCGCCTGCACCCCCTGATAAAACGGCGCGCTGCCTTTTTCCGCCAACAGGCGTACGGAGCGGGCAAATTCAGGGTTTTTCAACACCGTTCCCGCTGCCAAAGGCTTGCCGTCGGGCAGGAAATACGCGGCGGTTTGCGGATAACGTTTCAAAGGCTCCAGATTCTGCTCGATGGATTTCGCCATGCGCGGTGAAACGGTAAAGCCTTGTTCCGCCAAAGCAATCGGTTTGTCAAACAGGCTTGCCCACGGCAATTTGCCGTAACGCTTGTGGACATCTTCCAGCAGCTTCGGAATCCCCGGCACACCGACCGAACGGCCGCCGACCACCGCATTCATAAAGCCCATCGGCTTGCCGTTTTCATCCAAGAAAAGCGCCGGTGTTGCCGCTTTCGGCGCCGTTTCGCGGGCATCAAACGTCGTCAGCTTTTTCGCCTTATTGTCCCAATATACCAAAAACGCGCCGCCGCCCAAACCGGAAGACTGCGGTTCGGTCAGACCTAAGGTCGTCTGCATGGCGATCATCGCATCTATCGCGCTGCCGCCGCGTTTCAAAACCTCATATCCCGCCTCGGTCGCCAACGGATTGGCAGACGCCGCCATATAATGCTTGGCGCGGATCAATTTCTGCTCGGTCAACCCCGTCCCTTGTTCCGGCGCATGGTTATCCACAGCTGTCGGCACAGGCGCGGCATCAGGTTTCTGCATCGGCTGGTGCGCGCACGCCGCCAAAACCAAAGCTGCCAACAGGTTTAAGCCAAAGGAAAATTTCATATCTGCTCCCTTTTCGTTGAGATATTTTTCAGACGACCTGCGGTTGAAAAACACAAAAGGTCGTCTGAAACATGAAAACCGATTGGACTGTTTATCTCTTCGGACAGTTCCGTTTGAGTACGGTATAAAACCGGCAGGCTGTGTGTATAGCCGGAAAGTTATCACAAAACCAAACCGGATTTCAAAATTATCCACATCTGCAAACAAGGCAAACAGCAGTTTATCCGCATCCAAAATCTGCATTCAACTTATTGAACTGAAAAAGGAATCAAAGTTATACACAAGAAAAATCGCGACTCAATATAATCATCTATTTATTATTTAAAATCTTATTTATAGTTTGTTTCCCAACGCGCAGCAAAGCCCGCAACGTAAAAGGCATCTTTTTCAAAAATTAGATAGTTAAGGATTGTTAAACCTCTGTAAATCAGATAGAGTTACGGCTGATAAATTAAATTAATAATGGAGCTTCCATCAATGAAAGGCGATATCGGCGTCATCGGCTTGGCCGTTATGGGTCAAAAATTTGATTTTGAACATGAACGATCACGGTTTCAAAGTCGTGGCGTACAACCGGACCACTGCTAAAGTAGACGATTTTCTCAACGGCGCAGCCAAAGGCACCAACATTATCGGTGCCTATTCATTGCAAGATTTAGTGGATAAACTGGAAAAACCGCGCAAAATCATGATGATGGTACGCGCAGGTTCTGTCGTGGACGACTTTATCGAGCAACTTGTCCCGCTTTTGGACCAAGGCGACATTATTATTGACGGCGGCAACGCCAACTATCCCGATTCCACCCGCCGCACGCACGAGCTGGCGGCAAAAGGCATCCGCTTTATCGGCGCGGGCGTTTCCGGCGGCGAAGAAGCGCGCGTCACGGCCCGTCCATTATGCCTGGCGGCGACGAAGCCGCATGGCCTGCCGTCAAACCCATTTTCCAAGCCATTGCCGCCAAAACCCCGCAAGGCGAACCCTGCTGCGACTGGGTCGGCCGCGACGGCGCGGGCCATTTCGTCAAAATGGTACACAACGGCATCGAATACGGCGATATGCAGTTGATTTGCGAAGCCTACCAATTCATGAAAGACGGCTTGGGTCTGAGCTTACGACGAAATGCGCCGCATTTTCAGCAGTGGAACCAAACCGAGCTGGTTCCTACCTGATTGAAATCACCCGCCGCGATTTTTGGGCTACAAAGGCGAAAACGACGAACCTTTGGTCGATCCTCGATACCGCCCGGACAAAAAGGCACAGGCAAATGGACCGCATCAACGCCCTCGATTTGGGCATCCCGCTGACGCTGATTTCCGAAGCCGTATTCGCCCTGCTGTGTTCCGCGTTCAAAGACCAACGCGTCCCAAGCAAACCAGCCGCTTGTTTGGCAAAACCATTACCCCTGATTGAAGGCGACAAAGCCGCATGGGTGGATGCTTTGCGCCAAGCCCTGTTGGCATCCAAAATCATCTCCTATGCACAAGGCTTTATGCTGATCCGCGAAGCCAGCGAAAACAACGATTGGGCATTGAACTACGGCAACACTGCCCTCTTGTGGCGCGAAGGCTGCATCATCCGCAGCGCGTTCTTGGGCAACATCCGCGACGCATACGAAGCCAATCCCTGATTTGGTCTTCTTGGGTTCCGATCCTTATTTCAAAGGCGTATTGGAAAACCCTGTCTGCCCTGCATGGCGTAAAGTGGTCGCCAAAGCGATTGAGTGCGGTATTCCCCGATGCCCCTGCATGGCTTCCGCGATTACCTTCCTCGACGGCTACACTTCCGAGCGCCTGCCCGCCAACCTGCTGCAAGCGCAACGCGACTACTTCGGCGCGCACACCTACGAGCGCACCGACAAACCGCGCGGCGAGTTCTTCCACACCAACTGGACAGGCAAAGGCGGCGATACCGCATCGACCACTTACGATATTTGATTTGTCTGAATCAGCGAAAAGGTCGTCTGAAAACCATAAGTTTTGGGTTTTCAGACGACCTTTTATTGAACCTTTCAATTTGCGGCGTGGCATTTGTCTTCATTCCCAACTCTTTTATGGGAATCTCAGCGACAAATTTCGGTTTTAAAAACGGATGCTTGCGGGTGCAGAAGGGCGGTTAAAACGCCTATAAAATCCACTGTTTGCGCACAACTTATCCACATTTTAATCCCAGTTTATCCCGTTGAATAAAAGCATGATTCATTATAGTGGATTAACTTTAAACCGGGTCACGGCGTTGCCTCGCCTTGCTCTGATTTAAATTTAATCCACTATAAACGCCGTCCTATACAAAGGTCGTCTGAAAATCTTGGAACTGATTTTTCAGACGACCTTTTGGTGTTCCGTAACTTAAAAAGACAAATGATTTAAAGCGTTTAATTTTTCCGCGCAGTAACAAATTCCGCCAGCAGCCGCAGATGCAGGGCTTTTTGCGCCGAAGGGTTCGAGCAACGCGACGGCTTCTGCGGTCAGGGTTTTGCGGCATAGGCGCGGGCGGCTTGCAGGCCCATCAGTTTGACGTAGGTCGGTTTGTCATTGTCGTTGTCTTTGCCGGCGGTTTTGCCCAGGGTGGCAGTGTCGGCTTCACAGTCCAACACGTCGTCGATGACTTGGAACGCCAGGCCGAGTTTGGCGGCGTAGTTGTCCAGCGTGAGGACGTCGTCTGAATCCAAATCGGGCAGGCAAGCGCGCCTAAGACGACGGCGGCGCGGATGAGCGCGCCGGTTTTGAGGCTGTGCATCTGCTCCAACTGCGCCTCGATTCATGGCTTTGCCGACGTTGGCAAGGTCGATGGCTTGTCCGCCTGCCATGCCGAGGCTGCCGGATGCCCTGAGCGAGCGTGGACAACATGGCGATTTGGCGTTCGGCGGGTAGTCCGGTCGGGCGGCTCAATACGTCGAAAGGCTTGGGTTTGCAGCGCGTCGCCGACCAAAAGGGCGGTGGCTTCGTCGTATTTCACATGGCAGGTCGGTTTGCCGCGCCGCAGGCTGTCGTTGTCCATTGCGGGCATATCATCGTGAACCAAGGAATAGACGCGCACCATTTCAATCGCCGCCATGGCTTGCTCGACGGCGTTTTGGTCGGCATCGCCCAATTCGGATGCGGCGAAAGCACCAAGAGCGGGCGCAGCCGTTTGCCGCCGCCAAGGGTAACGTAACGCATGGCTTCGTGCAGCGTGTGCGGCACTTGGTTTTTCAGACGGCAGGAAACGCTCCAGCAGCAATTCGGTCTGCGCTTGGGCTTTTTGCTGCCAGGCTTTCAATTCATTCGCCGGGTTCAAGGTTCAGCTCCTTCAGTTCGCCCGCATCCAATACTTGCAGCTTTTTGTTCGACTTCCGCCAACTTTGGTTTGGCAGTATCTGACCAGCTCGTTGCCTTCCTGATAGGCTGTCAGAGCGTCTTCCAGCGGCATTTCGCTGCTTTGCATGGACTGGGTCAGGGTTTCGAGGCGGGCGAGGGCTTCTTCAAAGGATTTGGGGCTTTTTTTCATGATGATGCGGGCAAAAATCAAAGCGGTATTGTAGCATTTTATGGGCTGCTTCTTGGCCGGGAACGGAAAAAGGTCGTCTGAAAACCTGATTTCCAAGTTTTCAGACGACCTTTTGAGCTGATGATACGGTAAAAATCATTCTTTCAGAGCGGCGGCACCAAACGTACCGTTTTTAGATTCCAGAAGATGATCGAATCGGCTGGTAAGCTCTTCTGCTTGGGGGCCGAGGAACATACCCGACATGATTTTTTTGTTCTTTCTCATCCACATGGAAGAAGCGGTTGCCGACGATTTGACCTTCCAGATTCACTTCATCAAATTCACCGTTCTCGGAATAAAACCGCACCGGAGAGGGATTTGCGACCGAAGTCCACCATAAAGATGGAGTTGCCGAACGTATTGGCTTGTCCGACATCGCTGTAAAGCGCATAACCGCGGTAAAAAGCCTGACCCTCTTGAGGCATCGCTGCTTCCGGAGTAATAACGCCTTGGTAGAACATATACGATGTATGGATGTCAGTATCTCCATTTTTCAGCCATAAAAACCGTAGCGGCCGTATTTCAGATGAGTGGCGGCAACCAAGACAGATTTTTTTCGTTCACATTACCGAATACTTCAGCCCTTTGAGGCTCAGTTTCAGGCAACAGCGGGATTTTTTGTCCGTCCACCTCAAGAATATTGATGTCGCCGATATGGGAAATATCGTCGCCTTCCATTCCTGATTGGGAAATTTTGCTGTAATAGCCGTCGATTTGTTGGGTTGCAGCAGCAGCTTCGGCTGCTTTACGTTCAGCTTCTGCTTTAGCTTTTTCAGCTTCTTCGGCGGCTTTTTCGTTCTGTTTTCAGCTTTAGCTTTCTCGGCTTCCTCAGCCGCTTTGCGTTCTGCTTCTACTCTAGCTTTTTCAGCTTCTTCGGCGGCTTTTCGTTCTGTTTCAGCTTTAGCTTTCTCGGCTTCCTCAGCCGCTTTGCGTTCTGCTTCTACTTCAGCTTTTTCAGCTTCTTCGGCGGCTTTTTCGTTCTGTTTCAGCTTTAGCTTTCTCGGCTTCCCTCAGCCGCTTTGCGTTCTGCTTCTACTCTAGCTTTTTCAGCCTCTTCAGCGGCTTTACGTTCAGCCCTCGGCTTTGGCTTTTTCGGCTTCCTCAGCCGCTTTGCGTTCTGCTTCTACTCTAGCTTTTTCAGCCTCTTCAGCGGCTTTACGTTCAGCCTCAGCTTTTGGCTTTTTCGGCTTCCTCAGCCGCTTTACGTTCTGCTTCTACTTTAGCTTTTTCAGCTTCTTCGGCAGCTTTGCGTTCAGCTTCAGCTTTAGCTTTTTCAGCTTCCTCAGCCGCTTTACGTTCAGCTTCTGCTTTAGCTTTTTTTCAGCAGCCTTACGTTCTGCTTCGACTTTAGTTTTTCTCAGCCTCTTCAGCAGCCTTACGTTCTGCCTCAGCTTTGGCTTTTTCAGCTTCTTCAGCGGCTTTGCGTTCTGCTTCTACCTAGCTTTTTCGGCTTCTTCAGCAGCCTTACGTTCGGCTTCAGCTTTAGCTTTTTCAGCTTCTGCTTTGGCTTTTACAGCCTCTTCAGCGGCTTTGCGCTCAGCTTCCACTCTAGCTTTTTTCAGCTTCTTCCGCAGTTTTGCGCTCTGCTTCAGCTTTAGCCTTAGCTTTCTCAGCCTCTTCAACGGCTTTACGATCTGCTTCTACTTTGGCTTTCTCAGCTTCTTCAGCCGCTTTACGCTCAGCTTCAGCTTTGGCTTTCTCGGCTTCTTCGGCTGCTTTACGCTCCGTTTCAGCCTTAGCTTCTTCAGCGGCTTTACGTCCCGCTTGGCATTCGGCGTTGCATTCTATTTTGGGTTGGTTGGTATCGCTTGAGGCGGTTGAAGGCGAACCGCCACCTCCTCCGCCTCCGCAGGCGGCAAGTAAGGATAGGGCAAGGTAAGACAGGATATGTGGATAGTTTTTTTCATCGTAATGTACTTTTATATTTAAAATAGTTATGTGATATTCATTTTATGGGCTTTTTTATAACATGTCATTCATTTATTTGACGAACGGTACTTTTTGTTTATAAATAGTTTATTTTATTTGAATTTTTATGTTGCGAAATGGGTAAATTTTTTTAGATAGGCGGTTTTTGGTGGTCAAACGGTTGTGATTTGCTTGTGTTATAATCCGCGTTTCATACAGGTCGGACAGACAGTCGCCGCGTATCGCGTAAGGCATACGGGGAGGAAAGTCCGGGCTCCACAGAGCAGAATGCCGGCTAACGGCCGGGCGCGGCAAACGCGACGGAAAGTGGAACAGAAAGCAATACCGCCGATGATTGCCTTCGGGCAAAACAGGGTAAGGGTGAAAAGGTGCGGTAAGAGCGCACCGTGCATTTGGTAACAAAGCGCAGCAGGCTAAAACCCCATTCGGAGCAAGACCAAACAGAACGCGATGACGCTGCTCGCCGAGCGTTCGGGTAGGTTGCTGGAGCGCACCAGCAATGATGTGCCTAGAGGAATGACTGTCCGAGACAGAACCCGGCTTACCGTCCGGCCTGTATGTCCCGATTATCGAAAAGGTCGTCTGAAAACCGATTTTTGTGTTTCAGACGACCTTTTGCTTAGATAACCCGTTTTGCCCATCCTGTTCCCGCTTCACGGAATCCCCCTTTTTCAGACGACCTTTCCCCGTCTCGTCCGCACGATTTACGGTATAATTCCCCATCTTTATCCATTGTTTTTAAAAGCACAAACCATGACACGCAAAATCCTTGTCACTTCCGCGCTGCCGTATGCCAACGGCAGCATCCACCTCGGCCACATGGTCGAACACATCCAAACCGACGTTTGGGTACGCTTCCAAAAACTGCGCGGCCACGAATGCTACTACTGCTGCGCCGACGACACCCACGGCACACCCGTGATGCTTGCCGCGCAAAAACAAGGCATCGCGCCCGAAGACATGATTGCCAAAGTACGCGAAGAGCACCTCGCCGACTTCACCGGTTTCAACATCGGCTACGACAATTATTACAGCACCCATTCCCCTGAAAACAAACAGTTTTCCCAAGACATTTACCGCGCGCTGAAAGCCAACGGCAAAGATTGAAAGCCGCGTCATCGAGCAGCTTTTTCGACCCTGAAAAACAAATGTTCCTGCCCGACCGCTTCGTCAAAGGCGAATGCCCCGAAATGCCACGCCCAAGACCAATACGGCGACAACTGCGAAGTCTGCGGCACGACCTATTCCCCGACCGAACTGATCAACCCGTATTCCGCCGTTTCCGGTGCCAAACCCGAATTGCGCGAATCCGAACACTTCTTCTTCAAACTGGGCGAATGCGCCGACTTCCTCAAAGCATGGACTTCCGGCAACAACCCGCACGATGGCAAGCCCCATCTGCAAGCCGAAGCCCTCAACAAAATGAAAGAATGGCTGGGCGAAGGCGAAGAAACCACCCTGTCCGACTGGGACATCTCCCGCGACGCGCCGTATTTCGGTTTTCGAAATCCCCGACGCGCCGGGCAAATACTTCTACGTCTGGCTGGACGCGCCCGTCGGCTACATGGCGTCGTTTAAAAACCTGTGCGACCGCATCGGCATCGATTTCGACGAATACTTCAAAGCCGACAGCCAAACCGAGATGTACCACTTCATCGGCAAAGACATCCTCTATTTCCACGCCCTGTTCTGGCCTGCCATGCTGCATTTCTCCGGCCACCGCGCCCCGACCGGCGTGTACGCACACGGCTTTTTGACCGTGGACGGACAAAAAATGTCCAAATCGCGCGGCACCTTCATCACCGCCAAATCCTATCTGGAACAAGGCCTGAACCCCGAGTGGATGCGCTACTACATCGCCGCCAAACTCAACAGCAAAATCGAAGACATCGATTTGAACCTGCAAGACTTTATCAGCCGCGTCAAACAGCGACCTCGTCGGCAAATACGTCAACATCGCCGCCCGCGCGTCAGGGTTTTCATCGCCAAACGCTTTGAAGGTCGTCTGAAAGACGTTTCAGGCAGCGCATTGCTGGCAAAACTCGCCGCCGAAAGCGACACCATCGCCGAGCAATACGAAAACCGCGAATACGCCCGCGCCCTGCGCGACATCATGGCATTGGCGGATGCGGTGAAACGAATACGTCGATGCCAACAAAGCCGTGGGAACTCGCCAAACAAGAAGGTCAAGACGAACGCCTGCACGAAGTATGCAGCGAACTCATCAACGCCTTCACCATGCTGACCGCCTACCTCGCCCCCGTGTTGCCGCAAAAGTCGCCGCAAAACGCCGCCGCATTCCTCAATCTGGACGCCATTACCTGGGCAAACACGCGCGAAAACCCTGGGCGAACACGCCATCAACAAATACGAACATTTAATGCAACGAGTGGAGCAAAAAAACAAGTGGACGATTTAATCGAAGCCAACAAACAAAGCATTCAGACGACCCGCCCGCGCCTGCTGCCGAAGACAGCAAATACGAAAAAAAGTCGCCGAACAGGCGAGCTTTCGACGACTTTCATGAAAATCGATATGCGCGTCGCCAAAGTATTGAACTGCGAAGCCGTCGAAGGCAGCACCAAACTTTTGAAATTCGACCTCGATTTCGGTTTTTGAAAAAAACGCATCATCTTCTCCGGCATCGCCGCGTCTTATCCCAAACCCCGCCGAATTGAACGGCCGCATGGTCATCGCCGTCGCCAACTTCGCCCCGCGCAAAATGGCAAAAATTCGGCGTATCCGAAGGCATGATCCTCTCCGCCGCCACAGCAGAGGGCAAACTGAAGCTCCTCGATGTCGACGCAGGCGCACAGCCCGGGATAAAGTGGGCTAAAACGCTGAAAAAGCTGTCTGAAACCATGCAAGATGTTCGGACAGCTTTTTGTATCTTCAAACCAAGGAAAAACTGATGAAAAAAACTGCTTTTTATCTTATTGGGGTTGGCGAGTTTTAACGTCTATGCCAACGGTTGCCCCGGACAATTTGATCCTGTCAGCGGTATTTGCCGCTTTCAGGGAATAACGGGGAAATGGTTCAATACAATATGGCTCCGCCCCAATCTTCCAACCTCCAAAACAATACTAAAGTTATCAACATCAACGTCCCGTCCAAATACGGCGCATGGGCGGTTAACCTTAAAACGGGTATTGCAGGCGGCGCCTCAGCATGGATTCGCGTGAAGCTGCGGAAAAAAGAAGCGATTAAAACCTGTGAAAAAGGCGGTCGCAATGCACCTTGCAAAATAGGAGCTTCTGTCAGGAATGGTTGTATTGCCGTTGCACAAGGTAAATTAGGGAATAAATGGAAAGCCTTTACTGGAATAAAAACCTGGTCTTGCCGAGGCTGAAGCATTAAGGAAAATGTCAGGCTTCCGGTTATTCGCAATGCACCATTTTTGCCCCTGAAGGCTGCTCGATGCCGCAATATTGACTAGGCAAAAGGTCGTCTGAAAGTTTTCAGACGACCTCGGTATCAGGTTCTTGCTTTAAGAAAAGAGATTACGACCAAACAAAGGAATAAGACTGATGAAAAATTGTTTTTTTATCTTATTGGGACTGGCAAGTTTTAATGTCTATGCCAACGGTTGCCCCGGATAATTTGATCCTGTCAGCGGTATTTGCCGCTTTCAGGGGAATAATGGGGAAATGGTTCAATACAATATGGCTCCGCCCCAATCCTCCAACGTCCAAAAACAATACTAAAAGTTATCAACATCAACGTCCCATCCAAATATGGCGCATGGGCGGTTAACCTTAAAACGGGTATTGCAGGCGGCGCCCTCAACATGAATTCGCGTGAGGCTGCGGAAAAAGAAGCGATTAAAAACCTGTGAAAGAGGTGGTCGCAATGCACCATGTATTGTATCTGCTTGGGTCAGAAACGGTTGTATCGCTGTTGCTCAAGGGAATGAGGGTAAACAATCGAGGGTTTTCTCTGGTACGACAAAACCGGGTCGTGCTGAAGCGGAAGCTTTGAGGAAATGTCAGGCGGCGGGTGTTCCGCAATGTAAAAATTGTCGTTTCTGAAGCCTGCTCGTTGCCCTAGATATTGATAGGCAAAAAGGTCGTCTGAAAGTTTTCAGACGACCTCGGTATCAGGTTCTTGCTTTAAGAAAGCAAAAAGAGATTACGACCAAACAAAGGAATAAGACTGATGAAAAACTGCTTTTTATCTTTTTGGGGTTGGCGAGTTTTAATACTTATGCCGCTGACCCAACCTTGTATATCGGAACTCCCGTATCATAGCAACAAACCGCCCGCCGCCGCCCGTACCCAACCGAGGCAAACAACCGTTGCGTAGCTCAGGGAGCGGTCGGCAACCCATCGACACAACCGGACAGTTGCCAGACAACACAACCGAATGCAAGGCAGGTTTATGATGAGTACCCAATACAATTACGCAGGTATCGACATCGCCAAACGAAACTTCGTCATCGCCGTTTCGTCTTTTGTCTAAAACCAAAACCGAAACCAACAACCCCAAAGGTATCGCCCATACTATCGAATACCTTAAAAAAACACAAGGTCGCCCTCGTCGTGATGGAAAGCACCGGCGGTCTCGAAAATCCCCGCTGCCAAAGCCATCCACCGCGCAGGTATGGCCGTGATTATCGCCAACTCGCGTCAGACGCATCAGTTTGCCCAATCACAGTCGCTGACCAAAACCGATGCCAAAGATGCCAAAATGCTCGCCTTCTTCGCACAGATGACGGCACAGAAAGAAGGTTGGCAAACTATGCTCTACCAGCCGCCCACCGAAGCGGAAGAAGTGTTGGAAGCATTGGTTAACCGCCGCAACCAACTGGTGGATATGCGGACTGCCGAGAAAAACCGTCTGCATCAGGTTCACGAAACGCAAGTCGAAAGCGTCAAACAACTGATTGCCCATTTTGACCGGCTGATTGACGAATTGGACAAACAAATCGACGAGCACACCCACACGCATTTTGACGGCAAAGCCCAAGTGGCGGAGCAAATCAAAGGTATCGGTTCGATAACGACGGCTACGCTGATGGCGATGCTGCCCGAATTGGGACGGCTGAGCCACAAACGGCTGGCGAGTTTGGTCGGCATTGCCCCACACCCGAGGGAGAGCGGGGAAACCAAATTCAAAAGCCGCTGCTTCGGCGGAAGGTCTGCGGTGCGTAAGGCGCTGTATATGGCAACCGTGGTAGCGACACGTTTTGAACCGCTTATTCGGGGTTTCTATCAGCGCCTGCTGTCCAAGGGTAAGCCGTATAAGGTTGCCGTTACGGCATGTATGCGCAAACTGCTGACGATATTGAATGCCCGGATGCGTGATTATTTTGCCGAAAACGGTATCCGAACGGCTTGATTTGAGTTTTGGTATTTTTGCCCGACGGGGTGAAAAATACAGTTGCTATGATGCAACTAAAGGCGCATTGCAGAATAATTCGGCATTGTGTGCATACGGCTACAATCCCAACTGCGCATCTCCCCGCCAGTCTCGGCAGCAGCCTACGGAAATCGTCAACATCAATGTCCCGTCCAAATACGGCGCATGGGCGTTCAATTCTAAAACAGGTATTGCAGGTGGCGCCCTCAACATGGATTCGCGTGCCGCTGCAGAAAAAGAAGCGATTAAAACCTGCGAACAGGGCGGGCGTAATGCGCCGTGTGTAGTAGGTATTTGGGTAAGAAACGGCTGTATTGCCGTTGCCCAAGGAAAATCCGGTGGAAAAGTGAAAACCTTTTATGGATCGGAGCCTTCCCCAGGTCGTGCAGAACCGTCAGCATTAAGAAAATGTCAGGCTGCGGTGTTGCACAATGCAAAAATTGTCGCATCCGAAGGCTGTTCGATACCGCAATATTGACGGACAAAAGGTCGTCTGAAAGTTTTCAGACGACCCCTGTATATAAACTATTCATGATTTTCCCCATCTGTTTTTGAAAGTACCCATATGAAAAAGCCTTTATATTTTCTTTGCTGTTCGCCGGCTTGTCCGCTTCTGCCGCCGCGCAAAAACCAAACCGGTGCGCCATCCGATCCTGCGGCGGATAAAAAGCTTGCCGCCGAGTGCGGGCAATTGTTTAAAGACACCAATACTTTGGCGAACGGTTCGCTTTGTTATCGGGACAATAAAAAGAGACCGCCGAATATTTCGACCTTTGTCTATGGTTTTGTTGTTTAACCATCCGAAAGTCGATCAGTGCCGACAATATCCGAAACTGGAGGAGGAATTCAAAAACAAAGCTTTCACCATCTCGACGATAAGGAGTTGAAGCGCCTTTGCGCGGAAAGCCGTGAAGAACGCGACCGTTTGCGCCGTCAGGTAGAGGCGTACATGGACAGTAAGATAAAACAGTATGCGGAAGAAGAAGCGCCGCGCCGCGGTGTTCCCGTTGATGAATTGCTGCGTAAAAACCGTTGCCGAAGAAACCGAACGCCGCGCCAAAGCCGATGCCTTTATCCGTCAGAAGGATGGCAGATAGGGACGGACGGGGTCGTCTGAAAACTTCGGGCATGAATGTATAGTGGATTAAATTTAAACCAGTACGGCGTTGCCTCGCCTTAGCTCAAAGAGAACGATTCTCTAAGGTGCTGAAGCACCAAGTGAATCGGTTCCGTACTATTTGTACTGTCTGCGGCTTCGTCGCCTTGTCCTGATTTAAATTTAATCCACTATAATGCGTTCCGACATTCATGCTTTATTTGAAAATATCATTCCGGTTTAAAAGGAAAAACCATGAAACAATCTGCTTTAGAGCTTACTTGCTTTGATTTTTATCTTTTTCAGCCGCCGCGCAATGTTCTCGCCGTCAGTTTGAATGCGGAACAGGTCGAACATTGCCGGCAAATGCTGCAAGATGCGGCGCTGATTGAGGCTACGGCGAATGTATGCGGCGGCAATGAGGACATCAAAGACTATGCCGGGCATTTATACTCTTTGTACATGGCTGCCGATCCGCAAGCCTTGCAATGCGTCAATTACAGCATGGCGATGAAAAAAGCGGGGAAACCGCTGCCTCATTACGGCTATTCCCCGAGCAAGACAGTAAGCAATATTGCGCCCAAAGCCGCAAAGAACGCCATCTTGCCCAACAACGCGCCGAGGCTTTGGTTGAAAAAGAGCTGCCGAACATTGCCCGCAAAGTTTCCGAAGAATCGAATGCGCTTTTATCAAGAGCATCAAAAGCAATTGGCGCAACGACAAAAATACAGAACCGGACAACTGGGAAAAACCGAAATCTTCCAAGCAAAATCTTGAACGAAATGCGCGAACAACTGGCGGCAAGCCGTAAAAAGCGGAAATTGCCCGCCGGAAAATAGAAAAACAGTAACGAAGTTTCGGACAATATGGACAGACGGTCTGCCCTGACCGGATACAAGAAACCCGCTTTTTGAAGCGGGTTTTTATTTTGGAGTCGATTAAGGTTTTCAGACGACCTTTTGGCAGAAGAAACTAATTGAAGCGGTTAATTGATTTTTGGTTTATTTTTACAAAAATAAATAGTGTTGACAATTTTTATGGTGGTAATTAATGTACTGATACTTTATTTGAAGTTTTAAACGGTCCTGCGTGCTGCTACCCACAAAAATTTAAATTTAATCAAGAGGAAACAATCTATGGAGCAACTATTTATTCCCGGCAGTATCATTGCCGATTATTTTTTTATCTCGGTCTTTTCCTGCTGGTTGCCGCGTCTTTGATTGCGGGCTATGTCGATGCTATTGCGGGCGGGCGGGCTGATTTTGATTCCCGCGTTTTTGATGGTCGGCTTGCCGCCGCAGGTCGCGTTGGCACAGGAAAAATTGGTGAGTACCATCGGTACGGTGGCTGCGATTAAAAAGCTTTATGAAAAGCAGTTCGATTGTATGGCGCATTGTGCCGGTCGGCATCGTTGCGGCTTTAATCGGGGCGTTCGTCGGTGCGAAAGTCATCCTGATTCTGCCTGTGGAAACCATCAATTACATCATTCTTGCGTTTTTACCCATAGGCTTGCTGGCAACTTTGTTCAAAGGCGTTTTGCTGAAAAAAAGACGATGAACGCGGCGAGATAAAAAAATCTGCCGTCGCTGTCTTTTTAACTTGTCTGATTGTCGGTTTTTATGACGGTTTTTCGGACCCGGGAAGACGGGCAGCATTTTCATCATCGCTTTGTTTGTCATCAACAAATTGTCGTTGTTGCAGGCTTCGGCTACTTCTAAGATTTTTAATTTTGCTTCCAATATCAGGGGCATTCGTCGCTTTCTTGATAGCGGGGAAAAATGGCGTTCTAATCGGAATCCCGATGATTTTTGGCAAATTTGTTGGAGCAACCATTTCGGCAGCCTCCATGCTATTAATTCAGACGGGAAATCATCCGTAAGGTTTTGGTCGTAACGGTTTTTGCTGATTATTGCTTCGATGGCATATAAGGCTTTTTCGGCTTGACGGATGGATGTTGATAAAAGGTCGTCTGAAAACTTGGAAATCAGGTTTTCAGACGACCTTTTAGTTTCCCATAGTTTGTGGTTGGACGGACTTTTTATATTTACTTTTAAGCCAACTTGACGGCGAGTTCTGCCAGCCGTTTGCCTTGTGCGAAAGGCGATGTCGTTTTTTCTTCGGCGGTCAGGACGGGTTTGCCATCGTGTCCGGCGACGTGGGATGCGCCGTAGGGGTGCCGCCGCTTTGGGTGTTGCCGAGGGCGGCTTCGGTGTAGGGGATGCCGCTGATGATCATGCCGTGGTGCAGGAGGGGAGCATCATGGTGAGAAGGGTGGTTTCTTGTCCGCCGTGTTGGGAGGAGGTGCTGGTGAAGACGGTGGCGGGTTTTGCCGGCGAGTTCTGCACCGAGCCACAGGGGATGGTGCCGTCGATGAAGTATTTCATGGCGGCCGCCATGTTGCCGAAGCGGGTGGGGCTGCCTAGGGCGAGGGCGGCGCAGGTTTTGAGGTCTTCGGCGGTGGCGTAGGGGGCGCCGCTGTCAGGGATGTCTTTTTCGACGGCTTCGCAGACGGTGGAGACTTTGGGGACGGTGCGCAATACGGCTTCGCAGCCTGCGACGCTTTCGATGCCGCGTGCGATTTGGCGGGCGAGGTTGAGGTGCTGCCGTTTTGGGAGTAGTAGAGGACGAGGATTTTGAGGGAATTTGGGTTCATTTGGGTATTCCGTTACAATGGGGTTGATGGGAAATGGGTGTTTGAATTTCGCTGAGGTTGTGTTTTCAGACGACGTGGTCGTTTTCTGTTTTTATTTTTCAATTCGTTATTTTTTTCGGGAAAGATTATGCCGTTTTTGAAATGGTGGCAAGGTTTGTCGGACAGTAAGGCGTTTGCTTTTTGCGTGGTTTGTGGTCCGGCGTTTCGATGAGGAGCGTGTGCCGCAGGCTGCGGCGAGTATGACGTTTACGACGCTTCTGGCTTTGGTGCCGGTATTGACGGTGATGGTGGCGGTCGCTTCGATTTTTCCTGTGTTCGACCGTTGGTCGGATTCTTTTGTTTCGTTCGTCAATCAGACTATTGTGCCGCAGGGTGCGGACATGGTGTTTGATTATATCAATGCGTTCCGCAATCAGGCGGGGAAGTTGACGGCAATTGGCAGTGTGATGCTGGTGGTGACGTCGCTGATGCTGATTCGGACGATTGATAATGCGTTCAACCCGGATTTGGCGGGTCAATTCGCAGCGGCCTTGGATGATGCAGTTTTTTTGGTGTATTGGGCGTTGCTGACGTTTGGGCCGCTGTCTTTGGGCGTGGGGATTTCTTTTTATGGTCGGGTCGGTGCAGGAATCTGCGCTGGCTTCGTCCCAATGGATGGGGGTGTTGCGGACGGCGGGGACGCTGTTTTTTCGTGACGCTGCTGCTGTGGGGCTTGTACCGCTTTGTGCCCTAATCGTTTTGTGCCTGCGCGGCAGGCGTTCGTCGGGAGCTTTGATTACGGCGTTTTTGCTTGGAGACGGCGCGTTTCCTGTTTGCTTGGTATATGGGCAATTTCGACGGCTACCGCTCGATTTACGGCGCATTTGCCGCTGTGCCGTTTTTCCTGTTGTGGCTGGAATTTGCTGTGGACGCTGGTGTTGGGCGGTGCGGTGCTGACTTCGTCGCTGTCTTATTGGCAGGGCGAGGCGTTCCGCAGGGGCTTCGATTCGCGCGGGCGGTTTGACGATGTGTTGAAAAATCCTGCTGCTTTTGGATGCGGCGCAAAAGAGGGCAAAAGCCTTGCCTGTTCAGGAGTTCAGACGACATATCAATATGGGTTACGATGAGTTGGGCGAGCTTTTGGAAAAGCTGGCGCGGCACGGCTATATCTACAACGGCCGTCAGGGCTGGGTGTTGAAAAACGGGGGCGGATTCGATTGAGTTGAGCGAACTCTTCAAGCTCTTTGTTTACCGCCCGTCGCCTGTGGAAAGGGATCATGTGAACCAAGCTGTCGATGCGGTGATGACGCCGTGTTTGCAGACTTTGAACATGACGCTGGCGGAGTTTGACGCTCAGGCGAAAAACCGAAAAGCAGCCTTCTTGATTATGTTTTTGAAACGGATAAAAGGTCGTCTGAAAACCGTTTTCAGACGACCTTTTGCTATAATCGGGCTTCATCGTCCCGTTCGGTTTGGAACCTTATGAGAAAAAGCTCGTCCTGCTGCTACTTTCCTTCTCCTCTGCCACCGCTTTTGCCGCATACGGTTTGGGTTTGGGGGCAGGAGCCGAAATATCCCGCCGACTTTCGCGCCTACGAATACGTCAATCCCGACGCGCCAAAAGGCGGCGTGTTTTCCTGCCGATGCAGGGCGGCTTTGATACGTTCAACCCGTTTACCCTCAAAGGCGACGAAAGAAGCCGGCGTCCTCAATCTGACCGTGGACATGCTTACGGACAACAGTTGGGACGAACCTTTTCTCCATGTACGGGCTGCTGGCGGAAGACTTCTCACTTGCCGAAGACGGGCTGTCGGCAACATTCAGGCTCAACCCGAAAGCCAAATTCCACAACGGCGATCCCGTGCTTGCCAAAGACGTAGCCGCCTCCTTCCGCCTGCTTACCCAAGACAAAGCCGCCAACCCCTTCTACCGCATATACTGGAGCGACGTAGCCAAAGTCGAAACGCCCGACGACAGGACAGTCGTTTTCCGCTTCAAACAGCGCAATGCCGAATTACACATGGCATTAGGTCAACTGCCTGTGTTTTCTCATAAAAGCTACCCCGAAGGTCTGGAAAAAGGCGCAAACAAAATGCCCATCGGCTCCGGCCCCTACCGTTTCGTCAAAGCAGATATCGGGCGCATGAGCGAATACGCGCGCGACAAAAACTACTGGGCGCAAAACCTGCCGACCCGCAAAGGCAGATATAATTTCGACACTGTCCGCTTCAAATATTTCAAAGACAACAGCGTCCGCCTCGAAGGCCTCAAAGCCGGGCAATACGACTTCGTTTACGAAAACATCGCCCGAAACTGGGTGCGGGGCTATTCCGACGAAAATGCTCGCCAAACGCGGCATGGGCAAACACGAATGGATACAAAAAAAGCGATGCCGGCATGCAGGGCTTCGTCGCGAACCTGCGCCGCGCCCCGTTCAACAACATCCTCGTGCGGCAGGCGATGGTCGAGGTTTCGATTTTGAAAGCATCAACGCGCGCATTTTCTATGGCGCATACCGCCGCAGCAACAGCTTCTTCACCAACAGCGAGATGGCGGCGACAGGCAAACCGCAAGGCGCGGAACTGAAATTGCTCCAGTCCCTCGGCAACACCCTCGACCCCGCCGTCCTGAACCAACCCGTCCCCGAGCCGCCCTCAAACCGACCCGAAAACAGGCATACGCCCTAACCTGCTCAAAAGCCCGCGCCCTCTTGGAAAAAGCAGGCTACCGCTATAAAAACAGCAAACTGACCGACAGCCAAAGGCAAACCCCTGACCTTCGAGTTCCTGACCGCCTCCAAAACCTACGAACGCATTACCGCCAAATGGCAGCGCGACCTCGCCAAAATCGGCGTAACCATGAACATCCGCGTTACCGACCCCCGCCTTATACCAAAGGCGGCTCAACGATTTCGACTTCGACATGACCATTACCGCCTATGCCAACAGCGAAAGCCCCGGCAACGAACAATACGATTATTTCGGCTGCGAAGCCGCCAAAATCCCCGGCAGCCGAAACCTCGCCGGCGTGTGCCGCCCCGAAGTCGAAAAAGCTGCTCAAACATTTCGGCAGCTTCACCAACCGCGAAGAGCTGAAAACCACCTCCCGGGCGCTGGACCGCACCATCCTCCACCAATACATCATCGTCCCCGCCTGGTACGCCGACCGCTACCGCGTCGTTTACCGCAACAACCTCGGTATCCCGCAACAACTGCCGAAATATTACGACCCGGTATTTTTTTCGCTGAGTAGCGGGTGGTGGAAATAGGAGGAGTGAGCAGATAAGGTCGTCTGAAAACGGATACGGCAGCAATGCGTAGCGTGGGTTCTACCCACAAAATGAACGCCAATTCGGCTGTTGTTTGATTTGGTTGTTGGATGATTGCGGTTTGTCAGACGGTGGCTTTTCGTGGGCAAAGCCCACGCTACTCGTTGCCGCAAGGCAACTTGTCCCTTCCCCGTCCGGCGGGGGAAATTTGCGTACGTATGCTAATATATTGCGAGAATTGTGCCTGTCAGATTTAGCCGTAATGGCAAGGCATTATTTCATTACTCAAAAATTCTCTATGAATTAGATATTTTAAAAATAAAATATTAAAAATTTTAGGATACGCACATGCAAGATCAGGAAGAAAGTAAAAATCAGGAAATACAAGAAAAGCAGGAACAAGAAGACAAAGTTGCCATGACCAAGTTGCAAGATGTGTTCAATCTTGCGCATGACCAAGCTCATCCCGATAAGATCGATGCCACTATCCGTGCCAATACTCGGGTGTCCGGAACGAATATGTGGGTATTGATGTTTGCCATTGCTGTGGCGAGTATCGGTCTAAATGTAAACAGCACGGCGGTAGTGATCGGAGCGATGTTGATTTCCCCGTTGATGGGGCCGATCGTCGGTATGGGTTACGGTTTTGGCGGTGGGCGATACTGCGCTGATCCGCCAAGCGGTGCGCAATATTATGGTATTCGTCGCCATCAGTTTGGTTACTGCTACACTGTATTTTCTATTAACCCCGCTTAAAGAGGCGCAAAGCGAGCTTTTGGCGCGTACTCAGCCGACCCTTTGGGATGTGTTGATTGCCTTCTTCGGCGGTAGTGCGGGCATTGTGGCGCTGACCCGAAAAGAAGGAGGCAATGCCATAGCGGGTGTGGCGATTGCGACCGCATTGATGCCGCCCCTGTGTACTGCGGGCTACGGACTGGCACATGGCAACTGGCAATATTTTTTCGGCGCTTCATATCTTTTTGCCATCAACTGCGTGTTCATAGCTTTTTCGACCTTGTTGTTTTCCAAACTGCTCAAGCTGCCGCGCAGGGGGTTGGTAACGGAATCCAAACGCCGGTTACAAAGTATCATGATTACTGTTGTCGTGTTGGCTGTGATGATTCCGAGCGGCTATATGGCATCAGGACTGGTGCGCCAGGAACTGTTCAACACAAAAGCCAATGCCGCGATCACCGCCGCGCAGCAGCAGGAAAGTTTTTTTGTTCTTCGTAAGGTATTGAACTACAAGGAAAATAAAGTCGGTCTGATTGTCAACGGAACGGGTAATGCCGAGAAAATCATCGCCCTGTTGGAAAAAGCCTTAATGCGTCGGGGGTAAAAGAGCCGGAGGTGAACGTGGTTTATGCGGGAGGGGATGGTGCCAAAATCGAAGAATTGCTGGCAAGCCGAAACAATCCGGTTCAGCAGCAAAATGAACTGAAAGAGCAGCAGGCCTATATCGATACCGTGCTTGCGGGGCAAAACTGCCGATACCGCCGGTGCTGACGATGCAGCGGTACTCAAGGAATTAAAAGCCCAATATCCGGAAGCGGAAAAAATCGTTGTCGGACGCGGCTTGGTTTGGGAGAAAGCGCAAACAGAGCCTGTTTCCGAGCAGCCTGAAAGTGGCAAAAATACTAAATCGGAAACAGGCGAACATGACGATATTGTCGTGGTTTTCGCTCGAATTTAAGGAGTCTTTGCCTGCCAAAGACCGCGAACGCTTACAGGCGTGGTTGAACCAGCGTTATGAGGGTAAGGCCGTGCGCATGTTTGTGAACACTCAAGTTTCAGATATATAACCCGTTTCACAAATACTCCGCCTGTCGGCTTTATCCGTTTTCAGGAAATAATTTTTATTCTTTAACGACCAACCGCCTCAAACACGCCCCTCAAGGCGTTGGAGAGGCGGATTTCTTCGGTAGTGTTCCAGCATGCTCGCGGGTGATGTGCGTTTCGATGACTGCGTTTGCGCCAAGTGGGTTTGCGGCTGCTGCAACACGGCATGCGCATGACGCCGTTGAGGATGTCCAAATCCAGAGACGGGGTGAGCCATTGCCCTCGGTATTTGACGAACACGTTGCTTCTGCCGCCTTCGAGCAGGAGGTCGTCTGAATTGAAAAACAGGCTGTCGAACGCGCCTTGTGTTTCGGCGGTTTGCCAATGCTTGGTCGAAGAGGGCGCGGCGGGTGGTTTTGAAGCGGCGCAGGTAGTCGCGGCGCGGGAGGGTTGCGGGGCGGGGATACGCGCGCTGCGGGCGGACAGCTCGGCGGTGGCGGCATGGCTGAGGATGAGGCCGTCTGAAACGAGTTCGGCTTTCAGGCGGAAGAGACCTTCGGGCAGTTTGGCGATGTATTGTCGGATTCGAGTTTCGCAGTCATCGGGCAGGGGTAGGTTGAGGGCTTGGGCGGAGGTTTTCAGACGACCTAAATGCAGGTCGAGCAGGCGGCATTGCTTGTTTTTCCACGCGCATGGTTTCGAAGATGCCGAAGGCGGGGCGCAATTCGTTGAGGAAGCGGGCTTTCCAGCCGCATTCCCGATATTCGGCGGCGGGGTTGCTGTCGATGACGATGCCGGAACCGACGCCGTGCACTCCGTGATAGAGTGGATGAACTTGAAACCGGTACGGCGTTTTCCCGCCTTGCCGTACTGTCTGTACTGTCTGCGGCTTCGTCGCCTTGTCCTGATTTGTTAATCCACTATTTAGGTCGTCTGAAAATGGAAGGTCGTCTGAAATCGGGTCTGAAACGGGTTTGAGCGATAAGGTGCGGATGACGACGTTGAATATGCCCTTCAAATCCCAGTCCACCTTCACATGGTTTCAGGTAGCCGATGCTGCGGTGTACGAGGCCGCGCGGTTCGGCTTCGAGCGATTCGATAATCTGCATGCTCATGCGTTTGGGTGCGCGGTGATGCTGCCGCAGGGAAGGCGGCGCGGAGGATGTCGGCGGCGGTGATGTGCGGCGGGGCTTGGGCTTGGATGGTGCTGGTCATCTGCCAGACGCTGCCAAGCGCGATACTTTAAACGGCTCTGGCACGCATACTTTGCCGGTTTGGGCGATTTTGCCGAGGTCGTTGCGCAGCAAATCGACAATCATCACGTTTTTCGGCGCGGTTTTTCGGGTCGGCTTGCAACTCGGCGGCGCGGCGTTCGTCTTGCCCGTCGCCCAAAATCGGCGCGGTGCCTTTCATCGGTTCGGTGCTGATGGTGCCGTCCGCACCGATTTTGAGGAAGAGTTCGGGCGAGAAACACAGCGTCCACGCGGATTTCCCTGCCTCATCAGGCGGGTGGGACAAAAACAGCGCATAGGGGACGGGTTGGCGCAGGCGGCGGTAGAGGCTGACGGGATTGCCGTAGGGCTTGCAGGTTCAGGCGGGTGGTGTAGTTGATTTGATAGGTGTCGCCGCGCGGATGGCTTCGTGGTTGGCGGATGTGATCGAGGTAATCGGCTTCGGATACGGAGGATTGCGGCGTGGAAATACCGGCGGGAGGTCGTCTGAATTTTGGGCAAGCCAGCTTTCGGCATCGATGTCGGCGCAGTCGGCAAACCAATGCAGGGCAGATTGCCGCCGCGTTCGGAATCCATCCCCATCAGCGGCAAACCGAATTCGTAGTCTGCAAACAACACCGAATGCAGCCCTTTTTGCCAGCCCTTTTGCGGCGTATCGTCCAGCGAATCCAGTTCGTTATGATGGAAAAGGCGGCTTTCCACATGATTTTGATAGAGTTTTGCGCGGCCGCTTGCGGCATCGTCAAACAGGGGCGAAATAGGGCATGGCTGTGGTGCAAATAGCCTGATTATACGCTGTTTTACACAAATTAGCAGACCGCGCCGATGGCGCAGTGTAATTTTTATGTAGTCCGCTGAGGGGCAAAGGGTAGAATCAAACCATACCACACCATATCATTTCAAACTTAATCAATAAGGAGACCCTATGGCAGATCATCAGTTAGAACCGTTTGAAAACGTTGAATTGGGCGAAAAGCAAGACCAGTTGCAAGTTTTCGAAAAAGCCGTTTTGGAACACGAAGGACGCGGTACGGACGAAGATTCCGGCAGCGCACCACTTCCCGCCAACTACCCCTACAAACAACGTATGCGCCGCGCCGCATGACGAAAAAGAAAAACAAAAAGCTGCAAATCGAATTGCTGAAAGTGCAAAGCTGGGTCAAAGATTCCGGCCAACGCATCGTCAGCCTATTTGAAGGCCGCGATGCAGCCGGTAAAGGCGGTACCATCAAACGCTTTATGGAACATTTGAACCCGCGCGGCGCACGCGTTGTCGCACTGGAAAAACCGACCACGACCGAACGCGGCCAATGGTATTTCCAACGCTACATCCAAAACCTGCCGACCGCAGGCGAAATGGTATTCTTCGACCGCTCATGGTACAACCGCGCCGGCGTAGAACGCGTGATGGGCTTCTGCGAACCCAACGAATACCTGCTCTTCATGCGCCAAACCCCTGAATTGGAACGCATGCTTGTTGCCAGCGGCATCCACCTGTTCAAATTCTGGTTCTCCGTATCCCGTGAAGAACAACTCCGCCGCTTCATCTCCCGTCGTGACGATCCCCTGAAACACTGGAAACTGTCCCCTGTGGACATCCAGTCGCTCGACCGCTGGGACGACTACACCGAAGCCAAAAACGCCATGTTCTTCCACACCCACACCGGCGACGCGCCTTGGGTCATCATCCGTTCCGACGACAAAAAACGCGCACGCCTCAACTGTATCCGCTATTTCCTGCATCAGTTGGACTACCCGGGCAAAGACGTGAAAGCCATCGGCAAAGTGGACGAAAAATCGTCCTTGTCCCCGATACGCGCTACAAAGAAAAACCGTCGATATCGGTCATGACTGATTGAGCGGTCAGCCGTTTTGAGGCAGTAAAAGGTCGTCTGAAAACCTGAAATATAGGTTTTCAGACGACCTGTAACCGCCGCCGCCTTTTTGCACTTTTGTTACATCAACTTTTGCACTCGATGCGTTTTGAAAGTTACGACAGCTTTTTGCACTATATCGGATAGCAGAAGATAAGAAAAGCGACGTTCACGTCGCTTTTGTTTTACCAGTTGCAAATAACCAATTCGCCGCTTGTTTTGCCTGTCTTATCCCTGCCTACGGTATAAGTCAGCTCTAGTTGAGTAATACGGAAGCCTTTAAACAAAGCCCGTATATCTGGGTGGTCGTTGATGGATAACATGACCTTGCCTTTGCTCTCCGCCATTGCCTTTGCCAGCAGCTCATATTGAGACCAATCAAAAGCACTATCGTAGCCTGCTGTCTGCCAATATGGTGGATCAGCGTAAAAGAAAGTGTGGTCGCGGTCATATCGTTTGAAGCAACGTTCCCACGATTCGTTCTCTATATAAACACCTTTTAAACGGTTTTTAGCAGCCTTCAATTTGGCTTCAACTTGCGACGCATCCCATGCTTTTGAAGTAGTAGCCGTACCAAAATGTTGATGGACGGTTTTACCGCCGAAGGCATTGTGTTGAAGGTAGAAGAACCGAGCAGCACGTTGTATATCGGTCATACAGTCAGGCGGTGTGTTTTGCAGGCGAGCAAAGACCTCTCGGCTGGTCAGTGTCCACTCGAATTGTCTGACAAACTCGTCAAAATGGTGCTTTACCACGCGGTATAGGTTGACGAGCTGTCCGTTGATGTCGTTGAGCACCTCTACTTTAGCGGGTATTTGCCGGAGAAAGAACAATGCCGCTCCGCCTGAAAACAGCTCGACATAGCAGGAATGCTCAGGAAACATGGGCAACAAGTGTTTTGCTAGCCGTCGTTTCCCGCCCATCCAAGGAATGATGGGTAAAGATTGTTGCGGTTTTTGCATCATATATACTCTAAATCGGCACTCGACGACGCTCTGAATCAGATTAATATGATGCTCAACGGCATTCTTCGATTTTATAATCAACTGAAAGAATTAATATTTTTGCAGCGTGTGCATTTTATTTGCACGAAACCGCTGCCTTTTGCCAGCAATTTGCCGCAGAATTTGCAGCGCAACTCCCGATAAATTTGCATTTGCATTCACTCCTGTATTAGATAGAATGCCCAAGTCTCGCGAGACTAAGGCGGCCTTAGAAGTCAATGCAGGGTACTCTGCTTGGCTGGCGTAGCGGTGTTACCGCACTGCTACGTCGCCGTCCCACTAATTTTTTCCAATCTCCCTATTGAGGTCGTCAGTATTCAGACGACCTTTTTGCTGCCTGTTATCAACAATCCAAGCCTGATACCACAAGCCCTTGAGTGCCGGCGCATAGTTTATGCCTATATCGAACCCTTCCGTTGTGATATTGCCCACATAAAAGTTTCGTGGCGTTACATCTTGTATATCCAGTACAACATTGACCATCGGACGCTCAGAAAAAGGGACAGCGAAGGGATGGTAATCCATTTGTTGTTGTTATTTCCTTCCGAAAATTTAATGTCCGATCGAGGGATATACATCTCCCGATACTCTTTTTACCTCCGCCTTGCGCAGATCGCAGCTTGCTGATTTCCGCCTCCTGCGCTTTAAACTGGGCAGCAACGGCATCGACAAACAGCTTAAAAACGCTCGACCAAGGTCGATGACTGCAACGCCTGATTAAATTTAGACACAAAGTCGGTATCAGTATCGCCAAGATTGAGCGTGGTTTCTACTGCGGTTTTTGCGCCTGCGTCAACACTTGCGACTCATCGATACGCAGGCGTTTGGCAACCGCTTCCGAAAGCGCGGTCGCGCCGGTTTTGTCCTGCTCAATATACTTTGCAACTTCCGCCAGCGTATCGTATGCCGCGTCCGCGCCGTCTAAAATCTCTGATTTAACAGCCGTTTTTGCCGCATCAATCAGCGAATCAACCTTCTGACTGGAATAAGCTTTATCAGCCGCAGGCGCAGTATCGTCAATCGCTGCGCCGCTATTGCCGCTGCCGATATTGTCAATACGGGTTTTAAGCTCGTTTACCGCGCCGACCACGCTCCCGCGCTCCGTAGTTTTGCAGCATATCTGTCGAGCCGATTTTACCGATAACCTCTTTGAATTTTGCGCCAATAGCGTCCACCAGCGCGTCTATACGTTGTCTTAATGTCATTTTTTTACCTGCCTTTTATGAAATTGCCAAAATAAATCTTGCTACGAAATCAGGGGCTTCGCCCGCATCCTCGCTTTTAACATCGGCAAGCCATTGGGTGAAATCCTCAAATGATTTTGCCTTGATTTTTAGGGCTGAATCAACCACGTCCGATACAAGTCGTCATCGTACCGATGCGCGGCATTTTCCAAATTACCCTTAAAAACTCGAAATTTACCCAACATTGCTCGTACTCTTTAAAATCTCCAGCGGAATATCTCCGCTGTATTGCACCAAGCCGTCAGAGCGGCGAATGAACTGCAGATCAAAACGTAATGCCCCTCTGCCAAACTTCGGCACACATCAGCATCCAAACGCAGCAACACCAAGCGTATCTCGGGGTAAAGGGTCGTCTGAAAGCGGGCGACCGTCTCCTTAGTATATTTGCGCCGAAGTTCGGCAGCAGCGGTAACGCCGGTCAGAGCAGAAATACCCAAGTCGTCCAAAAACATCGAAGATAACGCTGATTTCGACGGTTTCGCCCTGTTTGAAACGCAGAATATCCGTACTCATAACACTCTCAAAATAAAACAAATTATCTCAGTCCATTGCCCACTGACAAGGCGGCGAGCCTGCACTCAACACTACACGCCCAACTCCAAAACGGCAGCATCGGGGGCTTGGCTGATGATGCGGTTGGTGCGGATATCGTAGAAGACCCGTTGGTTTAAGGCAGCCTGACCGCTCAAAACGATATTCCCGCCGCTTTGCGTTTGCGCCGCCCGACCCGCCGCCCAGATCGCCCGTTATTTTGGCGATGCCACGCTGCTCGCGGTTGAGCAGTGCCGTCAGGTTTTGATACAGATTGGTCATTTTGTTACTCCCAACAAATAGATAAAAGGTCGTCTGAACATGGCTTTCAGACGACCTTTAAAGCAGTCTTAAAACGGCTTTAATCACTCGTCCAAATAGCGGTCGATGCTCACATTTTGAGTAACGACAGGCGCATCGTTTTCGATTTTGACTTCGACCGATACGCCCACGACCACGCCCCTGCCAGTTGCCCGACGGCTCGCTGATTTGCCAAATCTCGCCCAAATTAGCCATAGGGATGGCGTATTTATCCGATACCGGCAGCGATACAGTCTCGCGTTTATGGACGCCCGTCGCGCTCAAGGCGGCAACACCCGCGGCAAGCAAAACAGGCTGGTCGGTATAAAGCGCGTGGGTTAGCGCAGAGGCTCGCGGCTCGCGGTTAGTGCCGTTGCGGTACACGTCCGCGCCCTTGCCCTTGTTGTGGCTCGGCCAAACGCAAATCCCGTTCGCCCGCTCGGACACGTTGCGCTGCCCGCTGATGCTGAAAATCACGCTGGCAGGGTATGGTAACATCCGCCGCCGCCTGTGCCACCTCCCAAGCCGAAGTCTTCCACTTCGGCTTAAATCTCAGGGCAGGCTTGGCGCGGTCGCTCTCGATAAACCCGCCCGCCGCCTGCGCCAGCTCTTGCAATACCGCCATCGGCGTTTTGTCCGTCAATGCGTACACATCGGCAGGAATCAGCCAATCCGCCATCGTCCATCCGTCTAAGCCCACGCCTGTCGGTCTCAATACCTCCGTGGCGATTTGTTGGGCGTAGATAGGGTTGCGGTATGTGCCGCTGCCTTTTGAGGCGTAGTCCGCGCCCAAGCGGGCGGTAACGCTCCCTGCCCGTTACCGTATAGCTTTTTCTGCCCGAAGCGGCGGTTGTCGCTGTAATCCTCGGCAAGGATGACAAAAAGTGTCCGCATTGATTTGCACCTTGATTTTGCGCTTCCTCGCCCTTTGCGCGTGCGTCGGGGTTGATTTTGGCGAAATCTCGGGCGAAACGGTCAGGCTGCCTTTGCCAGCAGTAGCCGCCCGTATCGGCGGTAAACGAGGCGGAAAACAACTCAATCGGCTGCCCGTCCGCCGTGGCTTTGACGGTATTTTTCATGATGTATCCGTTTAAAACAGGGGTTTTTGCCGTATCGAAACAGGCGAACGGCAGCGGAATATGGCGCGGGTCGTGCGCAATTTTTCCCTACGGTAAAACCGCAGAGCAAGGCGGTTTGACGGCGGGCGGATACCGCAGACGTAGGTTTTCGGGGACGGGTTCCGGCTCGACCGGAATCTCATAGTATTCGCAAGGTACGGTAACGGCAGGCAGGGATTTAGGGACTGAAACAACACACCAAATCCGCTGCCTCAGGATGTCCGATTGCAGGCAGCCAACCAATAAAGCGTCGTCTGAAAACGTACTGTCCGCGTGGGCTTCCAATAACTCGCCCGCCTGAGCAGCCTGCGTGTCGCCGCCACAGCCCGTCAAAAACAGGCTGCCTGTCGTACTCAAACCGGAGCAGCCGTCCAGCCCGTTCATCGCGCTTTGAACTCCGTCCGCGCACGCAGTAACCGCAAACGACGGCTCGGACTGCGCTTTCAGACGACCTTCAAGCGCGGTCATTCCCTCAAAGGTCGTCTGAAAACAATGGGCAACATCACAGCCTCAACCAATACGCCCGCCATTCCGACCGCCGCGTTATTACCCGCGAAACCACCGGTCAAACAGGCCGACCCCATTCCCGCCGCATGTAAAAACAAACCCCCATTCCCCCGATACGGCGGCATAGCCTCGCCGGCGGCGTGTAAGGTTCGGGCGGCTTGGGCTTGGGCGGCTCAATCGGCGCAACCGCCCCGCCTGCCGCAATATGGCGCAGCGGGCGGGCAAACAGGGATTGCCAAACGGTTTGACGGCTTACGCTCCGTAATCAACGCCCCGAAAGGCAGCGGAATCCGCGCGGAATCGGCATAGGTTTTTGGATTTATCGTCAGACATTTCAGACGACCTTATCCGCCGTCAGTATCGACGTAGGGCTTGATAAAATCATAGGAGACCGGCTCGTATTGCTTTTTATAATCCGTTGCCACCATCAGATACTCCTCATCCTCCCCTAAAGGCGGTCGAATCGGTAGCTGCCGTCGTCTTTACTCCAAGTATCGGCGACAATCTCCATCTTCGGGCGGGCAAAAAGATAAAATCCGCCGCGATGCGGGCTGCCCGTTGACGGTAACGATACCCTCAGCTTCGCCGGCGATATAACCGCGCCCGCCGTATTTATAATGTGGCGAATGTACAAGGCCGCTATCCAAAAATCATATTTGCCATCACAAATCCCAAGCCGTCAGGTTTACCAACATCCCCAAGTTATTGACAGTTTTTGAAATACATCCATTCATCGTCAGTCGCATCAAGATTTTTATAGACTTTGCCATAGGGAGCGCATTTGGCGACGGCATTGATTCAAATGTGAAATTTGAATCCGGCAACCTATCGCGCAACATATGTTTATTTTTGGTTATTTTTCTCAAAAATAAGGATATTTTTCAGCAGAGAAACCGCCCGTAATTGGATTTGGATAAACAACACCATCATGGTTTACACCCGACGTCACTCGGCCTTTTATATCACCCTCACTCGGGGAGTTACCTAAATACCCTCCATAATCACAATCTTATTGCTATTGTTAATATTCAAGTCCTCAGAATAGCTTGATGTCCCCATCATGATGCAATTACCTACGTCGGCGACTGAAAAACTGTGAAAATCTCCAAAATATAAATTACCGCAAATATTGGCGAAATCAGAATTGAGAATAATTAAACAAAATGCACGACCATGACCAATCACCACCCATGAAAGTTGCTTTTTGGATCCATCCTATATGACCCATATAGGAATTTTTGAACCACAGAATTTTGTTGGAAAAATACCGCTTTCTCACCAGTCTTAACCGATTTCGGATTTTTTAATCCAACTACATTACATCCACCATATCTAACATTCCCATACACACCCAACGCCCATTTGGTTGATTTTTCGTGCGTACTCCGGAAGCAGGCGTCATTTCCATTTTTTCAAACGGCATTTCCCAGCCCAGCGGCTCTTTGCGGTTTTCGTTTTCACCATAGCCTGTTACCAAGCAGGCTTTAAGAATGGTTTTAATATCTCCCTCCGCAGGCAGCACCTGCGGCGCACCCGCGTCATCCCAGCGATAAACTTTTACTGGTACTCTTTCCGTATTTGACATTTCAGACGACCTTTTACCCAAATATAAAGCACCATTAAAGCAAAAAGCCCCGAAAAATCGGGGCTTTGCATGGTTAGCAGATCGGGTATCTTATTTGCCATTAATACGCTTAAACTCGCCGCGTTTGGCTAAATAAAACGGGAAGGCGACAATCCAAATCAACAAACAGGCAAGAAACCAGCTAATCGGTCCCATATTACCCATCCCTTGAATCTGTCCTTTTTAACGCCTATCGTTTGAGCATCAATCAATACCCAAATACTGGTTGCGATAACAATAATAGTAATAAGATTCATAGTTTCCCTTTTGTCTTATTGGTTAATGACGTTGACATTCTAAAATAAACAGCATTAAAAATAAACAATCGGTATAAAAAGGTCGTCTGAAACCATGATTCCAAGTTTCAGACGACCTTTTGCTTATCTGCCTCCTACTCAGCCACCGTATTCCCGCGCAGGCAGGCGGTAAAGCCGTCGCGCCCTTCCTGTCTGTTGGGCGAGGGCTGGACACTTCGTAGAATCCAAACGGGCAGCGGCGTGCCGTAGGTGTTGAAACGGATGCAGTTTTGAGTCGACCAGCCGCCGCCGAACGCTGTCGACTTAATCGTAGTACGGTTTGCCCGTGGCGGGATTGGCGGGGCGAGGTCGGTCAGGGTATCGCTCTTGGCGACCAAGCCCAACTGCTCGCCGTAAAGCTCGAATTGGTTGGCAGTAGTGAATTTAATCAGCCAACGCTCGGTAATTGCGCCGTTGCTGGCGAGTTTGATCGGGTAATCCTTGACATTAGCCTTTGCCAAAATCGGATCGCCGCGGCGCGAATCCGCCCAAACGTTGTCCCATGCCTGTTGCGAGAAAGGCTCGGTCGCGCGTACCAGCAAATCGCCGCCGATCAGGGCGGATGAAACGTAAGTCCCTGCTTTGGGGTAGCGCGCGAAATGGCAAATTGCAGTTTCAGACGACCCGAAATATCGACGCCCGTAATGCGGTTTTCCTCTTCCCACGCGCAAACAGCGGTCAGCGGCAGAGTGTATTGCGACAAGTCCAACGGCTCGCCGAAGGTGATACTGCCTGCCTTGAGGTCTGCCGTGTATTTTTCGGCAAGGACGTGTTTGCCTTTGCTGTCAATCAAACATAGGCGGTCGAGGTTTTGTCGGTTGAGCGTGATTTTCTGGGCGGCGGTAAACGCGCTGCCCAAATCCCTGCTTTGAGCCGGTTGGAAATCACGACCATATCGCCCTTGCGGAATACGGGGACGCGTCCATCGGCAGGCAGGCGCACGGCATCGATGCCGATAATCGACGAATCCAAAGGCAGATTGTCTTGGGTTACGGCGTTGTATCGCAGCTCTTCGGGATAAAAACCTGCGGTGCGGGTAATTTCGTAGAAACCTGTTTCGTAGTCTATTTTTCCCCGTGATGCCGCCTTCGATATTGCCCTCGGCATTGCTGCGGCCGACGATGTCGCCGTTGTTGGCATAAACGGTAAAGCTTTCGGGCTTGACCGGCGCGGCGGGCGTGCGCCCCGCGTAAGAAAAAATCTTAACCTGCGGCAACCGGACGACCCCGCCTGTTACCTTTAGGCTTTGAAATTTGACGGCTGGGTCGTTGATAGACACTTCGCCGGTGGCGGACAATGTACCGATATTTTTCGCCGCTGCCTTTGGTTGCATCCCAGTTTTTATAAAGCGTTCCGCCGTATTCGACGATTTCGGTCGTCCCGTCTGAAAAAGACCATGAATTAAAGATGCAGGTGCTGCCTTGGTCAAAATCAATCAAGACATTAAATGTCAGCCCGCCTGCCAGACGCCCGCTTCGGGGCTTGGCGTGGGATGAGTCGGCGGACAAAAATTCCGCATTCCAGTCGCTGAAGGACATATCGACGGTTTTCTTGGCGGTCGCGTCTTTTTCCTGCGCGCGCCATGCGGCACCTAAGGTCGAATAAGACTTGGTCGCCCAAGCCAACGCCTCCACCCGCAACGCGGATTTAGGCACAATCAGCTTGCCGCCGTCCCAGCGGATACCCTGCACGGCGTTTTTACCCGCTTTCCAGCCGCCTTTGACTGCGAGCAGACTGATACGTGCCGTACCTGATTTAATTTCTTTTCCGGCAGAAATCGCCATTTTCATCTCCTATCTAACCGCTGCGCCATACCAATTCGGCACCGTGTACTCTGTCTCTTCAGAGACTTGCCCGCTGACATCCAATCTGAAGACCGACTGATTAGGCGTAGCGTCGCTGAATACCAGCTCCCAATGCGCTCCCTTATCCTCTGCCGTCATGCCGTAGCCTGCGCCGCCGACCACGCTTGCGCTGATTCGGCGCGTCTCTTCGCAGGTGTAGTCAACTGTGTTGCTGTTGATGTAGCGTTCGGTCGAAATCACGCCATTGAGGTAATCCACCGCCCCTGCATATCGCCCGTCAGACTGCCGTTGCCGTCGTCGCGGGCTGTTTTTCATACCGCCATCCTGCCAAGTCAATACCAACGTACCCGGCTTGATGGGATGACCCAAGCCATAGGTGCATTTACTTTCGGCAGGTTTTCGGCGTCGCTGCCGTCCCGTCTTACCGCCGTCGGACGAGGCAAACCCCGAAATCCCGCCCCATTGGAACACAAGGCGGCTGCCGACATCGGGCAGTACGGGCAGATTAAGCACGACAGAGCCGGTGGTTGACGACACCGTGCCTACCGCTTTGCCTGCCTCATCGCGCAACACGCCGTCGCCCGAATCGGCGAGCAGATACCAAACGCCCAACGCCATAAACGACACTTTCAGGCTGCCCGCCGCGGGCGCGGGTGTCAGCAGCGGCGCAAACGCCGTGCCTTGATTGGTTTCTTTGATTTCGACCGCAAAGGCAAACCGAGCCGCCGACGATTTGGCGGCGGGGATGGCGGAAATGGTATAAGTCCCGTTTGGGATACCGCTCAGACGGCCTTTTTCATAGTCGGCTTGAATAATATCGTCGCCGGAGACCAACTGCCCCTGCGCGTTGTCTTTGTAGTTGCCGATTTTGATGCTGCCCGGCAAAAGCGAATGGGGCATCGTCAACGATCCGCCCGATACATACCCGTGGAAAACCCGCTTTTCAGGGCGCGGCAGCTACCCACATATCGCCCGCGACGGGATATTGGTCGGCATACGGCGTCTCCACCGTCGAAGTCGGCACCAGCTTTTCGTAGATACTGGCAACCGTCAGCGACGCATCGCCCGCCTTAAGGTCGTCTGAAACGGGTTTGACGCCGTAATAGCTTGCCGAATCGGCGACCTGCGTCTCCAAAATCTTGACTTTACCGCCCGCGTAACCTTCGACGGGTAATCCACCCCGTCGAAATCGCGCGTCAGCAGGGTTGGTCGTCTCCATTTTGACGACGCGGCGGCGGATTTCTTTGGTCTGCCCGCTCGGCAGGGGAATTTCAAACGTCCGCATTTCGTGCGTCAGATTGGCGATGCGGAAATATTCGGTAATGCGCTCAGTCTTGCTGTTGGTTTTTGTCTTCGTGTTGCAGGCAATACCGTTCGCCCACTTTTAGGCAGCGGGGCTTCTTCGCGCTGATATGCCTGCACAAGGCGCACGCCCGCCAAATGCCGCCCCATCAGCGTCATGCGGCTCTCCACCGTCGGCACGGAATAAGCCTCGATACGCGGCATAATGTCTGCGCGGCTCTCGCCGTAGTTGCGCGCCTTAAACGCCAAAAATGACACGTTTTCAGAGGTCGGTGGCTCGGTAATGACAAAATGCCCGCCGTAAAAGCGGCTCGGAGTCGTGCGCAGGACGGCAGGGGTAGAGCAAACGGGCGTCCAAGCTGCCCATCGTGCGGTCAACGTCCGAAACGGGCGGGAAAATCTCGTTATCCTCGCCCGTCAGCGGCTGCCCCACCATCAAACCGCCGCCGTCAGGCGTATCGGTCATGCGCTGGCTGGGGTAAATCTGCAAATCCTGTTGCGTCAAGCGCGTTGTTTTTTCCATTTTGAAACCTTTTTAAATCCTGTTTAAACCTGTTTTCAGACGACCTTAAAAACGTCATCAGGTAGAGTTTTGCGGTGTATCGTTCGCTGTCCGCCTCCGGCGTTGAGTACCGCACCGGCTCGACGCTACCCAAAAGCCGCGTCGTGCGTGCGCCAAACGACATTAAATTCGCGTCCGTCGTAATGCGTCAGCGTCATTTCCAATTCGGGGACGTCCGTCCAATCGCGTAAAGTCCGCAAAGACCCCAAGTCCAGCCATACCCAATCGCCCGACAACGTAATCGGGCGACCGTTTGCTATGATGCCTTGTTGAATGACCAAACCGCCCGACAGAGTGCGCTGCGGCGCGGCCTGTGCCACCTTGTTCCACGAAAATTCATCTTCCCAGCGCATATCCTGCGGCAGGCGGACGCTTGCGCCGGTGTCTTTGCGCTTTAAAAATCCAATCGGCCATTTCAGACGACCTTTGCCTAAATATAAAACCCCATTAAAGCAAAAGCCCCGAAAATCGGGGCTTGGCATGGTTGCAGTCGGGTTTGTATTTGCCGCTTGAATGACTTGTCCGCTTGAACGAGTTTTTCCAGTTGCGTCATCAGGCTGCCGACTGCCTTGTTGGCGACTGCCTCGTCGCGTTGCGCCAAAATGCGGTTAAGGTCGTCTGTATTGACGCTGACCTGCGGATTGCCGATTTGCTGCAACTGGCGTGCCACGTTGTTGCTGCCGCTTGCCGTGTTTTGGCTGCGGGCGCGTTCCTGCGCGGCTGATTCGGCGCGTTTGTTGCGTTGGCGGTCGTAAATCTGCTGTTGCAGCTCGATTTGACGCTGATATTCGCGGGCGATGTCTCCCTGTCCCAGTTGCTTGGCACTTGCCAGCTTTTTGGTTCAACTCGCGCAGCTTTACCTCCTGCTGCAAAGCGTAGCCCGCTTCGGCGTTGCCGTTGAGTTCGGCAAGCTCTGCCTCAAGGGGCGCGTCGCGTCACTTGCCTCTTGGCGCAGCGCATTCAGACGACGTTGCGCGTCGGCAATCGCATTGCGAAACTTGGTCAGCTCGGTATTGCCCAGCTTGTCGGCAGCCGCCGCAGCCGCACCGGCTGCATCGTTCAATACCCCCTGTGTCAACGCGCCCTGCGCCGTTGCGTCGCTCAACCGCTGCATGGCGGAGTTGGCAAGGTAAATCTGCTGGGTGTAGTCCTTCATGCGCCCGATTTGCAGCGTTGCTTCCATGCCGATTTTGACGCCCCTGAATTTTTGGTTCATCAATTCAAGCTGTTCGTTGTTGAACTTGACGTAACCGCCCGTCTGACTGAGCCGGTAGCCGTAGTCGGTTACGGCTTTGGCGGCTTTTTCGGTCGCTGCCGCCGCCTTTTCCGCACTCGCCGCCGCATCGTTGTTTGCCTTGACTACCTTGCTGACGGATTGGGCATGGCTTTCCGCCGCCTGCGCGCCTTTGTTGTGGGCGTTTTTGGCAGCCTCGCCCGCCTGTGCGGCCGTATCGTTCAGCCCTTGATAGGCGGCTTTGGCTTTTTCTGCGCCGCCTGAAGCCGCGTCGCCCAAGCGGGCAAGCTGCTCCTGTGTCAAAAAGTGCCGCATCACCGCTGGCTTTGAGTTGGTGTTGGAACTCGGCAAATTCTTCCTTGCTTTTTGAGTTTGCCCATCATCTGCTCAAACGCCGCCTGTATCAGCTATGGCATCTTTTTGACCGGCGGCCGACGCTTCGGCAGAGGCCGTCTGAAAATCGGCGAATGCCTGCCGCGCATCACTGCTGATGCCCGTCATCACAGCTTTGCTGTCCACGCCGATTTTGGCGAAGGCGTCGGCAACCTTGTCCGTCGACTCCCTTGCCGTATCTCCGATTTTTCTTAATTTCCTCGGCCGTCAGCCCGGATTGTTTGCCTACCTTTTTCCAATTCAGCCAAAAGAGCATCGGTTGATTCTTTGCTGTCCATCTGCTTGAGCGCAGCCTGAAACACCCGGCCCATCTGCTCGGCATCATTACCAAACTGAGAGGCAACTCGCGAAAAATTGGCAATACCTTCCACCGCCTTTTTGCTCATGCCGGTGGTTACTTCTTCCGCCGTCAAACCCAAAGCCTCAAGGGGCTTTTTTTGTGCTGCGGCAAGCTCGCCCTGTATCTGCGCTGATTTTGACGTTTTTTCTTGTCAAGTTCGGCTTTCAGTTCGGCGGTTTTTGGTGCGCACGTTTTTCCAGCTTGATTGCCAGTTCGCTGTAAAAAGTCGCTGGTTTCTCGTCCGTCGGCACGCAAGGCAGCCATACTGCGCTCCAACGCCGCCTGTTCGGCGGCGGAAGCATCGATATTCGGCTTGCAGGGCTTTGACGGCGGCAGCTTCTTCTTCGGCGGCTTTTGGCTTTGGCGGTGGCGGCTTTTTCGGCGGCTTCTTGCGCCTTTTTTTATCCGCTTTCCGCCAACTCGCGCTTGATTTGCGCTTCGGTTTTGAAAATGTTCGCGGTATTTGTCCAGCCAGCCCGTAGTAAACAGGCTGTCTATGATGGCGGGGATACGGGCGAGATTATCGCCGAAAATTTTTTGCTAAATCCGTGTTTTCGCGCAGCCAGCCGCCCACACCACGACCGACTTCAAAAAGCCGCAAACAGTAATCCGGCATTGGATGCCGCCGTCTTGAGATTTTGAGCCAACGCTCCCGCAGCTGCAGCCCCATTACCGAAACCATTACGGCGGCAGCGGATTTGAGCGCGATGCCCAGCTCTCGCGCAGCGGCAGTGGTCGACGGGATGGATGCCTTGGTTGCCTCAATGCCGACGCGCTGGGTCGCAAACGATGCCGATACCGCGCCGCCCGTCAGGCGGACGGCCGCTTCATAGCTTTGACGGCAACGGCTCCGCCGCAAACAGCGCGGCAAGCTGCGTCAAAACGGGAACTCTTCCGTAATCGCACCGACCGCACCGGCGACACCGCCCACCGTACTCGCCAACAAAGACACCAAAGGCAGCAGCTTTTCGCCGACTTCGATGGCAACGTTGATAATTTCCTGCTTGGCTTTGGCAATCTGCGCCTCGCTGGTGGGACATGGCGTTTGCCACTTCTTTTGCATCGCGCCGACGACTTGTCCCTTGTCAGCGACCAAACCCAAAAGCCTTTTCGTATTCGCCGAGCGAGGCCGACCAGAAGCGCGATGTCGTCGCTGTATTCCGTGCCGAAGAGTTGCGAGCGTCAGGGCGCGGCTTTGTTTGTCCAAGCCTTCGAGTTTGTGCAGGAACTCGGTCACTGCCTGCTGCGGGTTGGCGGCGATGTTTGCCGCCATCTCGTCGGCGGACGTACCGATAGATGCAAGTGCGTCTTGGAAACCCTTGCCCTGACTTTGCGCGGTTTGCAGTTTTTGCAACAGCGCATTGATGGCGGTAGCCGCCACTTCGGGCGGTTTGCCCAAGGCGATAAAGGCGTCGGCAAGCGCGGCGGCTTCGTCGGCGGCAAGTCCAAACTGTTTCGCCGTACCGCCGATACGCGCCATCGCGGCGACAATGTCTTTTTCACGCGCGGCGGTATTGTTGCCCCAAAACGTTGACGGCGTCGCCGAGTTTTTCCACTTCGCCGATTGGGATTTGGAACACGTTGGCAATCGTTGCAGCGGCATTACCCGCTTCTTCCGCGCTCAAACCGAAGGCAACCGACATTTTTGGACGCGATGGCGGTAAATTCCGACAATTTCTCAATCGGGATGCCAAGCTGCCCGCCTGATGCGGCAAGTTCCGCCATTTCGGCGGCGGAAATGCCCAATTCCGCTCCCATTTTCTTCAGCTCGTCTGAAAGTTGGGCGTACTGCTCGTCCGTGCCGTCGGCGACTTTTTCGCACGCCCGCCATCGCGGTTTCGAATTTCATCGCCTCGCGGGTGGCAAACGCCAAGCCGCCCGCGCCGCCGACCAAGCCCTGAATCTCCGAAGCGACCTCGGCAATAGACGGCTTCACGCCTTTCAGGCTGGCTTCAAGTTCGCGCACCTTGCCTTCTTGCAACTGCGCCGCCCGGGCTAATTCTTCATGCGAGAGTGTGCCGCTGTTTTTAAGCAATTCGTAGGCGTCTTTGGTCTTTTGGATTTCCTGCCGTGCCTTGTCGTCGGTATCGATACCGAGCTGGATTTTGGCATCGGCGATGGCTTTTTAGGGTTTGCGCCTCAGCAGTCAGGCGGTCTAGCTGTGCCGTTGCGGCAGCGGATTCGGACGACAGGCGCGCCTCTTCAGCAGCAAGGTTTTTGACGGATACGCCCGACACTGCCATCGCATCGCGGGCGGCATACAGCTTGCCTGTCAGCTCGGTTTCGCTTTTTGCCAGGCGTTCGGATTCGGCGCGCAGTTTCGCCAAGTCGGCTTGCTGTTGCTGCGTACCGCCGCCGCGCATGGATTTCTCAAGCGTTGCGGTCAGCTCGTCCAAGGCGCGCATTTCTTTAGCGGTATTGTCCAATTCCGCCGACAACGCCTTATATTCCGCAATCGCCGCCTGTTGCGCCTGGGCTTTCGCAAGCGTCGCCCCCAGCTCTTTCGCCTCTGCCGTCAGTTTGCCCGTATCGATGCCCGCCGCCTCGATGGACTGCGCCAGCGCGTCGATGTGTTCGGCACCGGACACGCCCGCTTTAATCTCTAAACCTGCTTGAATATTCGCCATTATTTTGATACCTTTGCTATTTAAAATAAATAATCTTACTTACAGTCAGCATATGAAACATTTGCAACCCTACTACAAACAGGCAATCCGTCAGATTCTTTCAGAAAACAGATTGTCCGCACTGTTTGATGTCGACCAAATTTATGACGCACTATGCACCTTTCCCACTCCCCAAACTGCAGCAGACCATATCTGCACGCTTCGCAATAACGAAAATTTCACATGGAAGAAATTGGAAAAATGCCAAGAAATCGCCCGCAAGGAAGGGTGGAGAAAATTTGAAACACCAAATCCTAGAAACAAGTACCGAATCCTTTTACAGGCTGCTTCTTTGCGGGCATCAAACCTTAGAATTGCAGCAGAAGCCAAAAGTCAAATTGACGCGAAACCTTAGCTGGGAAAACATATGTTTCGCAGGTAGACTTGATTGATGAAAAAATGCTTGTTCTATTTTCCGAACATTACAAACTCCCAAAGCTACCTCCATTTTTCCCGTGCGACTTATCCACACTTTCTACACGAATGGTTCGAAAAATCATGAAAACCCTCGCTCTAACCATACTTTTTTCGCCGGCGGCGCATTCTCGGCATTTATCGCCCTGTATCTCGGTTTCGATATGTTGGCGCACATCCGCGATATGAAACTGCCGGAATTTTTGCCTTTATGGCCGTCAGCGGATACCTGATTAAATCAGCCCTGTATCGGTTCTAATCTGTTTTTAAACCCGTTTAAAAAGGTCGTCTGAAACTCCACGCCGCTGCGCCTACACGCAGAAGCCCGTTTCAGACGACCTTTTGCCGTTTATCGGACGACCCGACCGGCGAACCCGCCAATCCGCATAAGCCGCCCGAATCTTTAGTTGTTGTACGACGTGAAGGAATAGGTCGAGGTCTCGCCCGAAGCCAATACCGCCGTGCCTTTGAATTCGGCTTCGTTGAAGTCGTCGCCGAACCAGTCGATACTGCCGTCCGCAGCCAATACGGCATGGGGGATGTGCAGGATGCCCGCCTCGCCCGGTAACGCGGTTGCGGCCGTCGACATAGATTTCAAATCCAAGCGCGACAAGGTGGCCGCGGATACTTTGTAGCCGCCCGATGCACGGGTTTTTGTATTCGACGGTAATTTCTTCGCCATCGTTGACAGTATCAGCGGTCGGCAGGATGGTAATCATGCCCAAGGTGGCGTTGATGTCGACATGTGCCGCGTCAACGGCAGCTTTGGACTTGTTTTTTGACTTTGACGGTAGCCGGGTCGATGTTGCCGTTTGCCAGCTTGTACGCCATGCCTTTTGCCGATGGTTACGGTCTCGTCGGTAACGGTCTGCGCCGTTGCCGCAATGACGGCGGCTTCACCCATTAGGGGCAAGCGCGAGGTTGTCTTTGTCGAAGGTGTCGAGCTTCAAGCCGATTTCGGTGGGCTTGACGGTTTTCAAACTGTCGAGTGCGCTGCCGTAGAGTGCCTTTTTGCTTGGACACGCGCTCTTTTGGTTTCCACGCTGGTCTGCGTGGTCAGGGCGGTGGTATTGCCGATGTCGATAAAGCCCGAGCCTTTTTGATTGAGGTTGCGTACCTTGACGTCGCCCTCAAAGATTAAGCCGTGGTCGTTTTGTTTTTGCCATGTGGCAGCTCCTTTGGTTGCCGCCTGCACGGTGTCGCAGGCAGAATGAAATGGGGTAAAAAGCAAAGCCGTCGTTATACTCGATGGATGGCGAGGCGATGCGGCGGAAGGGGGTAACGGCATATTCGTCGCCCGCGTCCCAGCCTGAAAACGCACACTGGATTGCAGTCAGGGTCTCGCCGACCTCGTACAGTGTGGATTTGCCGTTGGCGGTATAGCTTCGCGCCAAAACAAAGGTAAAAGTGCAGCGTCGATTTGAGGAATTTGCCGTTTTTCGCCTCATCGGCAAAGGTTGAGCCGCCGTAAACGACATCAGACCGCGCCATCCAGCGGGGCGGCCTTGCGCTTCACCGCTCCTTGGGCGAGCAGCTCGGCAAGTTCGCCGATTTCCTTAACCGCCTTGATGCCTTTGACGGTTTTCAGACGACCTAGGGATTTCGGGATAGACCGCCAATAAGTTTTCATGCTGTTTCAAAGCCATATCAAACAATCAATCCTTCCAACCAATCGGACATCAATTCGTCAATGTCCTGATAATCTTGCGAAGACAATCCCAAAAACGGACGCGCTGGCATGTTTTTCGTGCCTTCCTGTGCATAAACCGAGTAGCCCATGATTGAGCCGGTAATCACGCTTTTTGCCGATGCCTCGTGCGTAATGCTTGCCAAGAGGTTGCCGTGGTCTACCAAAATCCCGCCGCGTCCGTTTTTGGCTTCTGCCGTAGCGGGGCTGACATCCCTGCCAGCGTTTGCCGTCAGGCGCGGTTTTTGGTTTCGGCGATACGGCGGCGAGTCGAAGATTCGAGGACGCCGCCGATAGCGCGTAAAGGCTCTTCAAGGCTGCCTGTCAACTTGCCCGACAGGCGGTTCAGCCTTTGGGCGATACGCGACAAGTCGTGTGATACCGTAATCCGCATTGCCTACTCTTCAGCCATTCCCGCAAAATCGGGTTCGGCATTGACATAAACGGCACACGTTGACGGTCTGCGTTCATCCGATACGCGTGTTTCGTCCAGCATGTTCGGATTTTTGACGACCATCTTCAGCCAAGCGACCGCCGACTGATAACGCTCCTCCACAATTCCCGTTACCGCGTCGTCGTAGAGGTAGTAGCGGGCGATGTCGCAGACTTTGATTTTTCAAAAACCTGCGGCGCGGTGTCGTTGGTAAAAACAGTTTCGCCGCCCGAAGGTAGCTTGCCGCTTCTTCTTCCGCGTCCGCAATCGCCGCCGCCATCACCGCTTCGTCTATGGTTTCGTAGTTTTCATGGTTCGACCGTTCCGCCATTTCCTGCTCGCCGAAGCGGGTCATCATGTCTTGGATGGTAATCATGCCGTCCTCCGTTTTTCAGACGACCTTTAAACTTGCCCTAAAGGTCGTCTGAAATCCGTTTAAGATCATGGTCAGCGTTGCCAACAACTCAGGGCGCAGCGCAATCGGCAGCAGGGTTTGACTGCATGTGCAGGCTCCAACCCTTGTCGTGCTGCAATTTCTCGCGGCTGGCGTAATACGGCAGGGGCGCGGGTGTTGACGGTGGCGTTCATGTCGGCGGGGGCGAAATACTCTTTGTAGAGATTACGGCCAACCGGCAACAGAATCGCCTTGTCCGCCGCAATGTCGGCGTCGCTGCCGAAATGGTTGGCATACTCGATAAAGCGGATGCCCTTGTGGACAAACTCGGACGGATTGAGCGTATCGCCTTCGCGGTAGGCGCGAGCCTCATCAAAGCGTTTGTACACTTCGAAGATGGACTTATGCACTTTGAGCGCGCTCAAAAACTCTGCGCCGCAATACACGACCCAGCCGCGCACCCTGCGCACCGGCGAATTTTTGGCGTTGCTCGGACAAGAGCTTGTCAATACCGAGCCGACTTCGGTCGCTTCTTTGGAAAATTCGATGTTTTGCGTTTTGCGCGTAACGCTGAATTCGGCGTTCAAATCAAGCATCACGCTGCCGTCCGCATCCAAAAATCTTGCTCAGCAACGCGCCGAGCATCAGATGCTCGCGGGTGTATTCAAGGTCGGATTTGCCGCCGGCGAGTTTTTCGTTGACTTTGTCCATGACGGTCGCGGCTTGGGTCGTACCGAAAGCGCGCAGGTTTTGCACGTCGTCGGCGCGAACGACATCATGAATCGGCAGGTGCGGCACTTTGACGGTGCGCGCGGTGCGTTTTCGGACTTTCGACCGCCTGACCGGATGTGCCGCGCTCTTTGCTGGCAACCAAGTGGACTTTGCCGTCTTGGAACTCAATGTCGGCATAAGTGGTGGTCAGATATTCGGGTTCGAAGATGCCCAACTCGCGGATTTGGCTTGCGCCCGGGTCGATTTTGTTGATGGCGGTGGTCATAGCCTGCACGCCAAATTTGCTGTTATCGGATAAAGGCATGATGTGTCCTTGTTAAATCGGGTTTTAAAGGTCGTCTGAAAAATCAGGCGATGGGCGTGCCTTGGTAAACGATGCCGTATGCGTCGCCTTCTTTTTCAGCGCGTCCAAGGTTTTTGCCGGTAGTTGCTGCTTTGACGTCCGCATCGGCAACTTTTGACAGGGTCGATGATGCAGTTGAGCGGCTGTACGACGACTTTGCCGTCGGCTTCATCGGTCAATGCAAGCAGTTTTTGCCGCGCAGCGGGTACTCGACAAACTTTCCTGCCTTCGTGCCGGTATCGGCAGCAACGGCAACACGGGTCTGCGGCGTCGCTTCGTATTTCAAAAAGTCGGAAATAGCAGAGCCTAAGATTTTCGGTTTTGACTTTAGACATAAGAGCCTCCCAATAAAGCCTTTTGTGGCTGGCGACGGAGAATTTTCCGTCCGCCTCGCCGGTTTGTTCGATTCGCCTTTGCCTGCGCCTTCGCTCAACAGCGCAGGCGGCACGGCAGATGTGGCGGTTTTTGGCTTCAAATCGGCAATCATGGCTTCTGCCGCGTCAATGTCGGCAGACAAAAAGCACGGTCATCGTCGCATCGGACAAGCCTTCAAACTTGCCGTTTTCTGTTTCTTTGAAACCTGCGGCGGACAATTTCGCCTTGATTTGGTTTTTCTTGGCAGCCGCTTCGGCTTCTTTCAGCTTTTTCTCGGCTTCGGCTTTTTCAGCCTTGAGGCGTATCGACTTCCGCTTTCAGTTCGTCAAACGCTTGCTTTTCGTCTGGTGTCATGGATAACTCCAAAGGTTTTTTAAAAATATCCGGCAAGGGGCTGCCGTCCGACAACACCACCGCCTCCGTCTCACTGTCCACGCCGACGGCGGTAAACGACACCTCGCGGATGGTGCAGCGGCGCAAAATCACAGCAGGCCCCGTTACCTCGTTGCCGTTGACGGACAATACCGCGCCCGCCGCCAGCTCCTCGTAGGATTCCGCCTGCGCGTAAACCGACATTTCCCAAGGGAAGCCTTGGTCGGCTGCTTCGGCGATCTGCGTGCCAAACTCGTTGGACAACAGACTGCCCTCGGCAATCAGACCGTCCGCCGTTACCGACAGGCTGCACACGCCCGCCATTTTCAGCGGCGAATGCTCCAGCAGGACGGGGACGGACGCTTTGTGCGACAGCTCTGCCAAATCGACGACGGTCTGATAACCGCCGTAATCGAACGGCTTGCCCGAATTGGCGACGCCCTTAAAGGTGCGCACATCATCCGCACGGGTCGCCAAGGCAACCGGCAGCGCGGCGGACAATTTGATATTGAGGGTGATGTTTTTCGTATTCATAGCCGCCATTGTGCAACGCATGACGGCAAACAGACGGCGGCATGACTTCACTTTGCTGCCCGAAATGAAAAAGGCCGCCCTGAAACCGTATTTCAGGTTTCAGACGACCTTTTGGAGGATATTTCAAAATGCAGACGGCAGAGGTTTAAAAAAACGTTTCAGGGGGCTTTTAGGGCTGCGTCAGATTGCATTTAAAACTCTCGGATATATCTTTGCCTATCCTGACCGATAAAAACGCGCTAAAACGCGAAATTTGAGCGGCTATGAAAAAGGTCGTCTGAAACGGTTTCAGACGACCTTTGGGTTATACTGAGGTTTAAATCTCGGATCAGCTTCAAGCGCGGCTTTCAATTCGGACTTGTACGGCTTAATCCACTCGGACTTTTCTGCTGCTTCAAGTATCCATCCGCATACACGGGCAAATGCCGCAGCGGACAAATCCGCAATCGAAAATACGCAGCCCGAAAACTCGCCCTGCATTTGTTCGGCTGCCTCCTTGTCGATTTCGGCAAGACGCGGGTACAGATAGTCCAACAATTCGGAAGGGGCGGTTTTCCCGCCTAAAAATACTTTTTACTTCGCGGCTGACATACAGTTCAGACGGCATGACTTACTCCGATATTTTTACCAATAAGCGGACTTTTATCCCGCTGTTCTTTTCGGCAATGATAACACATACTGCAACAATTTATGCCGGTTTGCCGCATTCAGATGGCGTAAATCAAGCGGGACAATATCGGCTTTATCAAAATGCTCCTGAATCTTATCGACCTTAGTATTCCACGCCCCGGCGGTGTGTGCAAAATAACGGTTCATCAATTCCGCACGTTCAGGGATTTTCGGTAAACATAAAATCCAGTTTTGCCCATTCCTCGCGGGGCAGGGTCGTCTGAAACAATCAGATAATCGGCTTGCCCCTCACCTTTCTCCACAGGCAAATCGAACACTTCCAGCCTGTCGCCCGTTTCAGCCTGCCACGCTGCCGCAGCTCTCGCTTCGTGGTCTTTGGTATTGTTGGCAGACTGCTCTTTTGTCAGCCTGCGCACTTCTTTTTCCGACACCTTATCCGACAAAGCCAACACCACCACTTTGTCAGACGGCACGCTGTACCGCTTGTCCAGCCACGCCTCGCGCTCGGCAATCATGGCGGTCAGTGCCTCTTCGCCGTTTTTTTCTCGCCAAACAGCGCGTCCATTGCGCCCAATCGGTCACCGTGGTTGTGCGCAAAGCTCGGCGTGATGTCGTCGGGTATCAATACCGTTTTTGCCTGTACGCGGATTGGTAAACTCGACCATATCCACATCAGGCTCGCCGCTGATGCCCTCGCGCTCCGCCTGCCGACGGGTCAGGGGCGGACACCGAACATTTGCAGCCGTAGCCGTTGGGCGGAAAGATGACTTTCCAAATGTCGTGTTCGACCGGCAGGACTAAGCCGTAGTACCGTTTATGGCTGTCGCGCGGATGCCCGGCGGCGGAATGGTTGTAACGCAAATACGGCAAGGCTTTTTTATTTGCCTGAATCCGCTGCCACTGCCCCGCCGCAAAGGCAGTTTGCATATTGGTGTTGAAGATGGTTTTCAGACGACGTGTGCTGCCGAGCTGTACCAATTTTGGCTCGCCGTCCAGCGGGTCGGTCATTACTTGCTCGCCCCACCAGCCTTTCGCCATCAAATACGGTTTTAAACGCTTTTTAAAATCAGCGAATGCCGTACCGTTTTTCTGCGCAGATTCGATGGCATCTTTGACTTCGGCGAGCATATCCGCGTCCATCATCTTGGCGACGGTAAACGCAAGGCTGTGCTGATACAGCCAAACGTCGTAATGCGAAAACCCGGGCAGGATTTTCTTAGCCTTGAAATGCTCGAAAGCGGCTTTATCGACTAAGCCGGCGAAGCTGTATTCAATCCCGTCCATCGCCCGCTCCGTCAGCCCAAGCCGAAAGGCCGTCTGAAACCAAACGCTGGATCAAGAGATTGTCGCCTTTGCTCAAATCAAGTTCGGACAGCTTCGCCTCAAATTCGGCATAGTCTTTGCAACCTTCCAACAAACCCAACACTGCTTCCATCTTCGGGCGGGAGATTTCCTGCTCCGCCGTATCAGGCGCATTATGTGCAAGGCCGTCAGACAGGCGCAGGCTGAATTTGGCGGGCGCAGGATTTTCAGACGACGTTTTCGGGTCGCGCAGCTCGAAATGATCCGGCTCAAAGCCCAAGATGTCGCGGTAGTAAGTTTCGGTCAGCACGAGTTGTCCCGTATCCATATACATCTTGTCGCGTTCGGCGCGGGTTTTTATCGACCTTGATTTCGTCTTCAAACTCAAACCACACACCCTTTGGCGCATTAATAGGCTTTGCCGTAGGCGTTGTTGACCATCACAAGCGCGTCGATAAAGTGCTGTGCAGCGCGGGAGAGCAGAGCGAGATACGCGCCGATACGCTCGTCGCGGTTGTTTTCTTCGGTTTCCTGACTGGCGCGGCTGGCGGTCTCAAGGTCGCTGGTTTTGACTTTGCCTAACAGCGTTTTTTGGATACGCGCATTGGCAAGGTTTTCCAGTCGGCGGAATGCCTGACCGTCCGCGCTGTTTTGCAGCATCATCACATCGTCCTCGCGGTCGATGCTCAATGCGCCGCCGGAAACAAAGCGGTAAAACCGGCTCATGAAGCTATTGTGGTCGTCCTCGCTGTTGGCTTGAATTTTGGCAATCAAATAAGGCTGGGCATAGCGCGTGATAAATTGCGCGGCATAGACAAAGCCTTTTTACGCAGCGCAACCGGCGCATACAGCCGCGCCGCCGCCATTTCGCCCGCAGGATTGGTTGAAGTGGCGCGGTGGGCAATAAAGAGATACAGAACATCCGTATTGCAGGATTCCTCGCCGCCGCTGCCGCGATACACCAGCGAGCCGTCGCGGTAGGGGATATATTTCGCCAGTTCGCCGCTCTTGTTGCTGATGTGTTTAATCGTCAAAAAGCCGTCGGGTCCGGGATGATAGACATAACGCCCCACGCCGTATCCGCCCAGTCGTGCCGTCAATACGATTTCGGCAAGCGCGGGCAGATGGCGTTTCAGCGTTTTCCACAAGCGGTCTTTATCCTCGTCGCCCAAATCCTCGCCGTAAATCCGCCAAGGCTTGTTGAGCATGGCCGCGTGCAAATCCTCCAAACAGGCGGCCACCCTCGTCATCGCTTACTACCGCATCCAATGCCTGCTGCCTGTCCACGCCGAGGCGCGACAGCAGCGAGTCCGTGCCTTCCATATTTGAAAACAGGCTTTCCAACGCATCTTCCGTCGCGCTCGTCAATGTCTTGATGGCGGTTTTCCGTGTTGCGCTTTTAATCAATCCGAACATAATTTTTTTACTCCAAAGGTCGTCTGAAACCGTTTTCAGACGACCTTAAAATCATTTCAACATCGGCGCAGGCAAATCAATCGCCCGCGCTCTGTTTGACTACATTGCCCGTCGTTGCCGCCATCCACAGCATATGAAGCGCATCGGGGCCGTCGTCGTGGTCGGCTTTCGGGAAGTGGCGCAACTGGCTAATCAGCGTCTTTTGGTCGGGGTTGAGCAAAATCAGCCCGTTTGCCATGTGTGGCTGCAAGGTCTCAATCCTCAACATCTTGTCCGAAGACGGCTTGATACCGCGCACGGAATATGCACACCCGACCGCGCCCCGCGCTTAATCAGCTCATCTTTGAGAAATTCTTGAAACTGCACCGTCTCCACCACCCACAATACCGGCTTGACCCGCGCCTCTTTTTGGATGCGGATCACGTCCTCAATAATCAAATCGGGCAGGCGTTTTTTGACTTGGGCGACGGTTACAAACAGCCGCCCCGTCGATTTTTGATAACCGCCGACCAAAATCGCCGACGGGTCGCGCCCTGCACCCGCCTTACCCAATGACGGGTCAAGCGCGCCGTAATACACCAAATCGTCTGGCAGCTCCGACCAGTATTTGATGTTTTTCGGCAAACGGCGCATCTTCGCCGCTGACCGGGTCGTTTTGGTACTCGCTGTCAAACGTCGCATGACCGTCACGCGCACGGATTTTCATCAGTGCCAACACGCCGCGAGCCGCCCAGCTTGTTTGCGCGCCGCGTTCCATCTCGTCTTTATGCGTCTGATAAAACGCTTCGGCTACCGCCGCGCCGTCGTTGCGGTAAAGTTCCTCCCATCTGTCCCACAAGTCCATGCGGTCGGGCCAGCGTTTCATCGCTTTGAATTTGCGCGTACTCAAAACGGGTTATTCAGCGTGCGGCTCAACACGCTGTCGTAGTGCAAAATCGTGCCGATATAAATCACGTCAAACTTGGTACCGACCGCGCCCAACGGCAAGACGGTTTGTTTTAAGCCACATTTCCAGCTTGTCGCGCTGGTCGGGGTTGCGCACCATCTCGTCGTTTTCGATATCGTCGAGGATGGCAAGGTCGGGGCGGAATGCACCATGCACCATGCCGCGCATTTTCTTACCCGAACCGAAGACTTGGATTTTTGACGTTGGACGCGGTAACAATCGTCCCAGCCTGCCAAACCCGCCCTTGTCCGCACATTTCGGGAAATCGGTTTTCAGGCGCGGGTTAAACTCAATTCCGCCTTGATGGCTTCCAGCATCGGATAGGCTTGGTCGATACTGTCCATCGCAATTACGATAAACTTTTTCGCGCCGGTGATGACCGTCCAAAGCGAGAACAGGCGCGTAACCAGCGTCGATTTCGCCTCGCCGCGCGGAGCAGCATCCGCTTCGTTGATACCTTCGGGCTGTTGTAGGATTTCGGGCAGGCGGGAAAACAGAAATTCATGCAGCTCTGACTTTTCAGACGACCTGACATAATGCGGGAAATAGGTATTGACGAAATACTCGTAACCGTTGACCTGGTCTAAAACCTTCGCCCGACGCTCGGCAATGGCGGCAGTCGACGCGTCGAAGCCGTCCACCTCTGCCTCAATGATTTGGCGGAGTTGGGCGGCGTATTCGACAAGCGACTTTAAAAACTCTTTGGACTTCATGTTTTAATCGTAATAGTGGACAACCGGCTTTTTCAGCGGCTCGGGGTTAACCATGAAACAAAAGGGCAGCGGCTCTTCCGTTTTCATTTCATTCATAGCGGACATAAAGTAAAAAAACTGGTCGGCGAGCCAAAACAACGGCTCCAGCTTATAACGCGGCGCAACTGCCGGCACTTCGCTATCCCAATCTGCAATCCAAATCGGGCAAAATAAAAACCAACCTTTATGCGTGTATTCAACTTTTTGCATATCGCTTACCTGTATTTCTTTTCAATTTCCACGCCCAGCGGCTCGACCAACTCGACAAAAAGCCTGCAAGTGTTGCGGGTATCGCTCCTTGACCACTTCGCCGAACAATTCCAACACCTCAATCGCCGTCGCCAGTTTTGACGTTTCCGGCATTACTTTGGCGTTTGCCGCCACGGTCTTGGTGAACGCATCCGACAAGCTTGCCAACAATTTGGCGCGCTCGGACGGCATCAACTCCTCGACCGACGTGTCTTGCAACATCGTCATCGTCGATTGGTACTGCACCAAAAACCCCGCCAACAGCGAACGGCTCAAGTCTTCGATGCCGCCGCCCGCCAAGGTGTAGGCAGCGCGTACTTTGTCCCAATCGTCGCCTGTCTCTTTGGCGGCGCGTTTCCAGCTACGGGCGGTTGCGGTCGGGATTTCGCACATCATCGCCGCGATTTCGAGCGTCTGCCCGTCGCTGACGTACAGTCGGCGCAGCTTTTCGCGGATTTCTTTCGGATGTGCCATATCAGCCCCCGAATTTGGCTCGCAGCAACTCCCAGCCGGTCGTTACAATCACGCCGCCAAGACCGCCGTAAACCGCAGCAGATTTCTTGCAGTCTTTCTTAATTTGCTGCAATTCCTCGTCCATACGCGCCTGATTGGCGAGCATGTCATCCTGTTTGGCTTCGATACGCGCCAAGGCTTCTAAAATCGGGTCTTTCATGATTTGTCCGCTTTCCTGTCTAATTTTTTTCATTCATTTTTTTCAAGTTTGTTTTCGATGCGCTCCAAAGACGCCGCGATATTTTTGCGGTCGGCTTGGGCATCCTGCTTAGTGTGATAGGAGAGTTTGACCGCGTGCAGCTCCTCTTTCAGATCGTCAATGCGCTTATCCGCCTCTTTCAGACGACCTGAAATACCGTTGACCCAAAACCAAAACGCGGCAGTCGCAATCGGCCACAGGGTTTTAAAACCAAATTCAAAGTCCATTTAAAACCCCCTTAAACCGGCACATCGCCGAATACGATACGGACGGAGTGGCCGTCAGGGCGATTGCTGAAAATTTCGAGTCCATCTCCATCGTTACAAACGCAGTAATACGCCGAAATCGTCTGCCAAACTGCACGCTTAAAGGTGTCGTAGTTTGTATTTGGATATTCAAGGTTAAAGGTCGTCTGAAAATCCTTATCCATCCGTACCGTATATTCAAACCCTGCCTTATCCAGCAAATTGGAAACATGGATGACAAACGGCTCTTGTTCACGTGCACGGCTTAAGCCCAATTCCAAATCGGCATGGCGCACAGCCAACTGACGTTCAACTAATTCACGGTAGGTCATTCTTTGATACCCATTAAATATTTTTGTCCGCTTGTACAATTTCTTAACCCACGAAATATTTACAAATGTATAAATCTTTGCTACAACTTCGCCGTCATACTGCGCATTTTTCTCGTGCAGCCCGAAATTTCGCCCTGGCTTCTTCAGGGCTGTCCGCCCAAATGCTCAATGACCAGGACTTGCCGTTAAAGCGGTAAGAAAACGTGTACTCATTCATAGGAGAAACCTTATGTATTTTGAAATCTATAAAGACGCAAAAGGCGAATACCGTTGGCGTTTGAAAGCCGCCAACCATGAAATCATCGCTCAGGGCGAAGGCTACACCAGCAAGCAAAACTGCCAGCACGCAGTCGATTTGCTGAAAAGCACTACTGCCGCTACCCCTGTAAAAGAGGTATAAAATCCGCTTTCACCCTCAGCCCGCGCCCTACGCGGGCTTTTTGTCAGTCGCCGACTTTGCGGGAGTGATTGCCCGCCCAATCGCGCCAAGCCTGATTTTTGGTTCTCAAGCTCGGCAACATAGCCACCAAACTCAGCGGCGTGTTCGAGCAGCGTTGCCGTCTTGCCGTCTTTTCGGTGCATTCGGGCGCACCGGCGCGACCATCAATGCGGCGGGCGGTGTCGGCATGATCGCCTTTTCGACAACCTTAATTTCCGTAGCCAAGGGCGCGCTTGTAGAGCTGCAGGCCGTGATGGCCAAAAGCCGTCAATACAACCGCCGCTTGCATTTTTACGGTCTTGAGTAAGGACATTTTCGATTTCCTTTTTTTATTTTCCGTTTTCAGACGGCTGACTTCCGCCTGCTTTTGTGCCAATGCCACACCGACGGCGTGCGCCTTAGCTTCAGATTGTTTTTGCTTCCTCGCGGGCTTGTTCCAGCTCGCGCGCGTAGTTTTGCGCCGACAGACGCAAGGCCTCCGCCTTGTCTTTTTTCCATCTTGTCGATGACTGCTTGCTGTTTGTTGTATGCCGTCTTGTAGCCTTGCTGATACGATGCCGTCAAAAATCAGCGCCAAGATAGCAGCCAAGCCACTCAGCACCCATTTATTCGTCAACAGTTTGAGCGTCATTCTCGACCTCCTGCCGTTTGACACTGACCAACGAGCGCGCTACGGCGTATCCGCCGACGACGCCCAAATACACCGCCCAAATTTCCGCCGACGGATCGGGCAACATCACAAATTTAACCGTCCCCGCCGCGCAGGCGACGTTTGCTCACTAGTTTCGAGTGCGACACATTACCCTGTCGCAGGGTTTTTTAAAAATGTCGAAAATCCGCATATTTATTTTCACACTCCCTGTTTTGCAGATGCCGTTTCAGCATTTCCCGATAATTGGCAAGTTCGCTCTCCGCAAATTCAAATGCAGCCAAATCTGCCCGTTCGCTTGCCTCGCGGCTTTTTCGCGACCATTGCTCAATCATCTTTTCGTAAAAACGCAACCTGTCCCATGATTAACGACGGTTCTTGCGTTTTACGCGCTGCGCGTTTGGCAGCCGCTACGCCCGACTTACCCAAGCGCAGGCTGGGATGTTGTTTCAGATTGCCCACGCGGGCAGGGTTTAATCTCAAATTCAGGCACCTGCGGTTTCAATGCCGCCAATGCCAAAAGCAATTAAAAGCCCTTTTTCATGCCTCGCTCCTGCTCATTGCCGCACCGCCCAATGGCAGGGTTGTAACGCTCCGGAGTGGGGTCAAGAGGCGCACCGCCGACAGACGGCCATACATACGCAGCCACGCGGGACGTCGGAAATGCCGCGATGCTGACGCGGTTGCCTTGATTGCCGCCCAAAACCAACAGATTGCCCGCCTTGTCCTTGCCGACAACAAAACCAACATGACCGCCGCCTTGACGTGTAAACACCACCAAACAGCCGTAAGCAGGCTTTGGTAAGCCGTTTACCGGCAAAGGCATATTCTTTGGCGCGCATCCAATCCTTAGGGATGTCTCGCCCGCCGATTCGCAGGCAATGAGCGACGAACACGCCGCACCACGGTGTCTCGTCGTCTTTCCACCAAGCTTTCAAGCCATGAAGCTAGTTCAAAATGGTCGGATTGTGGTTTTTACCGGGGACTTCAGCGAGGCCGATATACTTTCGCGCTTCAGCCACCCAAGGGAGTTCTTTTTGTTGAGCCATACATACCTCAAAATGGATAATTTAAAAACAAAGGATAGTTTGAAAACCCCATTAAACCTTTTCAGACGACTCCCAAACCCCGTCAGGCTTGCATTCAGCGTAATACAGGCAAAAAAAATCCCTGCCCGAAGGCAGGGAAAAAAGGTCTACTCAAACACACAAGGAAAAACAAAACCATCATGCCGCAAACAAATCAGCCTGCGCCCTTGCCGCCGCTTCGCGGTCGGCCTCTTTCAGAATGTATCGGATATTTCGCGTTGACAGCTTATGCGCCAACACCAGCTCGCGTACAATAAACAAATCGCTCAAACCTTCCGCGCTCATCGCATCATATTGGCGGCGGATAAACCGGTTGCGAAGTTCGCGCATCGCATCCCAGCAGCGCGGGATTGCCAAGAAAGGCTGCCCGACATAAGCACGCTCCAACCGTCCCGCCGCTTCTTCGCCGATGTCCTCGACCAGTTGCTCGTGTAAGATACGGCTCTGGCGCGTATTGCGGCGGCGGTTGGAAATCGGGTAATTCGTCCCGCCCCAAACCTTAACCATGTGAAACGCCGCCTCCAGCCCGATAACCGTAATCAGCGCCACCACACTATGCGGCAGCAGATGTTTCACATCCTCAAAATCCTGCTCCGTCATCTCCCAATTTAAGCTCATCCCGTTTTCTCCTTTTTCTTGCGGTTCGCACTAATCTGCAAAGCCGCCACCAACTTGTGCATATTGCCGTCGGACAACCATTCCACGCGGTCAACCTTAAACATCTTTTTCGCCGTACCGTGCGCATAATTCCAAGACCAGCCGTTATCCAGCAGCAGGGCTTCGATTTTGCGCATCATCGGGTCAGCAGACTCGCGGCGGTTCGGCCGTTGTCCCGCCGTTTTTTTCGGCGCAAACCCATGTTGGCGCAAATCCTCGACCACGCGCTCCAGCTCAGGGATACTGCACTCAGTACACGACCGCTTACCCGTCACACGCTCCAAGACCGCGCGATACGTCGCATCATCCAAACCAAGCTCTTTTTGAGCGATTTTAATTTTCGCAATCAACGCACGGCGCATCTCAAACCCCTAAAAACACAATATATTGATTAATTAACGCATATTATACAGATAAAATACTATATGTTGTAGTAAGCCACTGTTTTTGCGAAACGGACAGACATAAAAAAACCGTCTGAAACAGGTTTTTAAACCCCATTTCAGACGGCTTTTAAATGCCTTTTTAAAAATTTGCCTAACCATCATTACCGTTTTTCAAGCACTTCTATTTCCCCATCTCCATAAGGGTATGAATTACCTCTTGCACAGTAATAAAAGTTAATTGCGCAGGCGTACCATCGTCTTCAAGTTTGGTATCCCCTCGATAGGCATATCTGATATTTCCATCAGGCAAATCTTCAATTTCAATAACAATTTTCGCCATCACATCAACTCCTGATTATGTGGTTCAACACTGAAAAACTCCTTACCCTGCACAATCTTAATGCCCGGCACAGGGTTGTCGGCGAAAAACTCAGGTTCGTTTAATACCGCGTCTTTATTGACTTCTTTTTTTCACGCGGATAAAGCGTTCCAAGTCGGGCTTGGACTCCAGTAAAGCCAGCACCGCATCAACACCACTGACGCTACATTTTGGCGGGTTGTTTCGCCAACGGATGATACCGGTGGTCAGGTCGGCAAACTTAACCTTGCCGCCATCTGTCAGCGCATCACGGTTTTGCTTCGCTCCATGCCCTGTACGCCTGCATGAATGGCATTGATTTCCGCCATCAGGGGCGCAACACGCTCGTCTGCCTGTTTTTGCAGCTCGGCCACATTATCATTGTGGTCGGCTTGGATACGCTCGATTTCACGCTGCAAAATCGCCCATGCGTTTGATTTGCACCGATGCGTCCGCGCGGTCTTGGATGCCCACAGTCAGGGCTTCAGTTTTTGGTTTTTAGTTTTTAGCCATTTGCTTTATCCTTTCTTAGTTTACTTTTTCGGTCAGCATCTCTCAACTGTCTTGCCAGTTGCAATGCTTTTAAATTAGTGACAGCAGCCTTCATAAATCCTTCCGTATCTCGGGCGGCATCACTGCATACGCTGTTTAAAAATTCCGTTGTCAACGCAGCCATCAGGTCGGGAGCTTGATACTCACCGTTTAGATTGATTTCGGGCAACTCGACGCGACACTTCCCATTTTTCCGAAATAATTTTAAAAACATACTCTTTCATTTCACTTACCTTTCTTGTTTAAAACATCTCTCACTTCCGCCATTTTCTGACGACCTTTTTCCTTATCCGGCGCGGGCTTTGCCAGCATCGCCCTGGGTATCAACCGTGGCGGCAGGTTGCGGAGCAGTTCGGCGGGTTGCGGCCATGTTTCCGCCGCCTGCAACACCTTAAACCCCGTCTTAATCCGTATCGGGTCATACTCCGGCGAGACGATTTCTTTTGTCTCCATCAGTTTCCGATACCAAATTTCCGCGACTACCGGCATATCCTGCGCTGCGGGGCGGTTGGGCAGATTGAGCGCGGAAAGCAATGCAAAAGCCTGATGCGATTTCCTGTTTTGCCCAATCTTCGCCTGCCCATTCGCCCAAGGCTGCCACACCTTGCCGCAGTTTTGACGGCGCGCCGCCTTCGCCCACTCTCCCTGTTGGAGAGGACTGGGAGAGGGCAATCCCGAACCCCTGCCACTGGCTGACAATCTCCAGCAAATAACCATGCGACTTTAAGGGCAGTTTCAGACGACCTTGGTCGCGGGCGTTGACGGTTTCGTTAAAGCCGTGCAACCAAGCCTCGGCGGGAGCGGGGTAGGACACCCCTGTCGCGTACCGCCGTATGCGCCTTAATCATGGGTATCAACTCATTCAGCAGCTTCGCCGTACGCGCCCAGCTCAACTGCGACTTGGCGGGTCGGAACAAGCCGACATACCGTATCGCCGCCTTGCCCATTTCAGCGTCCATCTCCAACACAGCCCTGCAATACAGCCGATGCGTCGGCATCGTTGATTGCTGTCCAGACTATGCACCGCCCCGCAGTTCGGGCATTTGATGTTCATGACTCGCTCTCCCATACCGTTCGACGTTCAACCGTCTTAACGGTCTTGACGACTTTCCGTTCCCATCTTCCGCAGTGTCGGCATTTGCGTGTTTGTTTATTGGCATAGACCCATTTGTGATGCCATCCAGTTAATGCACACCCTCCGATACGTTCGTATTCGTCCCATTTGACTTCGGCAACTACCTCTGTTTCAGGGGTCTTAACAAAACAAAATGTCTCAACTTTTTCGGAGCCGTAACAAATCCTGCTGCCAATAAAGTCTCCAAGACCGTCTTCAATAAACCAGCCGATATACCAGCCGAACCCATCTTTAAACTTAACAATTCGCGGATAAGCTCCTAAAGCTTCACGCAACTTGGATTTTTTCTTCAAAAATCGGAAAATATAGCCAATGTATTTAGGGTCTTTTTTGGGATTGAATTTTTCGATGTTCATGTCCGCTCCTTTATTTAACCACCCCAAGAATCGCCAAAAACGCCACAAGGACAACAACCAACCCAAAAACATACCGCAGGCATCCAAAACAACAGCTTTAGTCTGCTGCTTAAACCAGTTTTCAATCAGGCTCATCAGTGCCAAAACCACCAGTGCCAAACCAATCAGCCCGCAGACCAATAGATAAATCATCATTCCGGTAGTCATCACATTTCCTCCCAAGCTTCTATTGCCATTTTCAGTGTTGCCGCCTCCGCCGTTTTAAAAATACCGTCCGGCGCGCGTGCGGCAATTACAAAACCCTCGCCGTCCCTCTTCATGACCATCAGATCGCCACGGTCTTCGAGCCATTCGACCAAGTCTTTTTCATTCATCTTTGTTTCCTTCCGTTTTCAGACGACCTTTGCCGTCTTTATCTTCAAACTGCGCCTGATATTCGGCGACTTCCTGCTCGCGGTTTCGCTTCACCATAAACTTCGTCGCGCGGCGGCGGTGTTGTCCCCATGCCTGCCAATCGTTGTTCCGTCTTTTAAAGCTCATTTCGCAGACTCCCTAAATTTCAACGCCCATTCGGCATCCGCTTTGCGAGTGTCCGTTGCCGTCCAGTAACGGCTATTCATAATCTCAGGAGCGGTGGGCCAGCTATCGCCCCAAACCGAGCGGGCGACGGCAGGTCATCCAAACTCAAGTACCGTCCCGCGCTTTTCGCGATGCCATTCCATATTCAACCGGGCTTCTTTTTCCATCTGTTCCGCCCAACATTTCGCGCAACGTTGGGTTCGCTTCCGTACCCCGTTTTTGTCCAAAGTCCACGCAAACGCCGATTCAGGCTTCATCTGTTTGCAAACTCGGCAGGGTTTCAATTTAGTTAACATTTCCCGCCTCCTTTCCGGCTGCGGTATGCCGCGTCCATCCATGCCTCCAACACCTCCCGCGCCGCAACTTCCACTCTCAAAATCCCGCGCAGCCGCTCGTTTTCAAGCAAGACGCCTTCCGCGTAGATAAACATCCTGATTACCGCGCCCAGCGCAGCCCCCAAAATCATCCAAATCATCCAAATTTCCATCATTTTTACTTCCCTTCTGGCTCGCGCCATCCCTTCACAATCGCCCGCTCGCCGTACTTGGCGCGGATTTCCTCGACTGCCCGTTTCAACGCCAATTCCTTGGCTCGGTTCAGTCCCCGTTTTTGGACGTCTGAACTTATTCATAAACCACTCCTTCCATCTTCTGCTCCACACTCATTGCCTCGTAGGCATGTTGCGTTTTCAAAACTTCCAAATCCGCCTGTCTTTCCATCGCCTCGACCTTCGTCGGCTCTTTCGCAACCGGTTCGGGTTCTTGGGTACAGCCATACAACGCCATTCCACCCACAAAGCACCACACCCCGACCACCATTCCAATCGGCACACACCGCCAAAAAACGTGGCGCCACGAACATCTTCCAATCAACATTATTTAAAACTTTCATTTGCGTTTTCCTTTAAAAACAATAACTTATTAAAATCATAGGGTAAAAAAATATATAGCCCTGTCAAAGACTTACCGTTTCAGACGACCTATCGAATAATCAGCGACGAGTATTTTTTGACGATACCCGATTGCATTTTGATGCCGTTTTTATTCGCCGTTCGTACCGCGCCGCGCATCAACTTGCTCATCCGTCGCGTGTTGCCGTTGCTATGCTTAACCAGTTCCGCAATCGTCTCATCATCAGCTTCCGGCATGGCTGCCCGTGCAATCTGTTCCAACTCCTCGTCCGGCATCGAATCACCTAAATTCAGCGCAACCGACACTCGGCTGTAAAGCTGTACCAGCTCGCCATGCTTACCGCGCAGATTCGCCACCAGTCGGGGCATACCGCTTAAAACCAACCCGCAGCCCGTGTCATCGTGCAATCGTCGGATAATCTCAAGGGCGCGTAATGGCAGGTTTTCCGCTTCGTCAACCACAATCAGACGACCCGAATCACGCAGGCGGTCAGATACAGACTCAAACAAATCATTCAGGCTGCCGACCGTGGAGACCTTCGCCGCTGCCGCCAGCTTGCGCATCAGGACAAGTGCCGTAAAGCTCGGATTAGCCTCAATCAGGATGGCGGCGGGATTCTTCTCACAGTAGTTTTTGACCGCCTGAGTCTTGCCTAAACCCGCTTGGCCGTAGATAACGACCGTGTCGCTCGCTTCATGCGCATCGCGCATCACTTCAGAGATTCGGCGGGTCGTCTTGGTCGATACAAATCCCAAAACCAGCTCTTCGCGTTGCGCCTTACTTTCCTGTACCTCTAAAAACGCTTCGATTTTCGGCTCGATGGTTTCATATTTGCCGCCTTTTGCCGCGTAGGTATCATTTAGGGTACATACTGATAGATGCCGGAGATACCCCGATACCGCGCGCAAGCATCGTCTGATTCATCCCTGATTTGGCTTTTAAATTCAGCCAGTTTTTGTTGCAGTGCTTTGTTGACCGTATTTGTCATGATGTTTTCCTTATTAAAAGTGTTTTAAAACCGTTTTAACTACATATCCGCCTCAAACAAGACAATCTCGTCGTCTGTTCCCGTTTTCGGCAATACCGCATACTCCGCCTCGATGACGTTTCCGCCCAAATGTCCCAGCTCGTCCCAAACCGCAGCCTGTTCCAGAGCCGGATTGACTTCCGCATTCGCGAGCTTGATTGCATTTTTCCGCCCGCTTGATTTTTGCCTTTTTCGGCGTTTTTTTCCGCCAGTTGGTCGATACGCGCCGTCGGGAAAGCCTCGCGGCTATTGCCGTTGACTTGTGCCTTCGTGATGAACTTGCCGTCCATATCAAACACATTGACCACCGACGCATCGTCCAAATCGTAGCTGACCCGTACCTCGTCTTTGTGATACTCCGCCAGATCGACCGAAAAATAAGAGTTGTTGAACAAATCCAGCCAACCGCGCTGTACTTTTCGCACTTCCTGCGGCATAAACATCGTCGCCAGCTCTTCCGCCGACAACATATCCGGCGCAATCCCGTCCTGTTCCAGCCTCATTTCCCGATAAGCCTTAGGCGTATAATGCCCGCCGTCCGGATGTCGGGGCAGCTCGCCGTGTGGGCGGTTGTTGTATTCGTCGATACACTTGACCACATCCGCGATAAATTGCGACCAGCTCGGCAGTTTTTTCAAATATTTTTGCTGCTCCTGCGTCAACTCCTTGCCTTTTTCCAAAGCGTTAAACGCACTTTCCATCTTGCGGTACATCAGATTCTTCGTACTGCTGTCCATCCCCGCGCCCGCAAACGTCTCATACTGGCGCGCCATCTCAATCAGATTGTCTTTCCACCATCGCTCGATGATGCCTCGACCTTGCGGATTGCCCGCGATACCCGTTTCATGGCGGATACCCAATCGGGACGTAATACCCGTGATTTCATGGTCTATCGTCTTACCCGTCTGACCGCCGCCGTTATCCGAGTAGTAGATAATCGGCAAACCAAAGTGCTTGACCCCGATACGCAGAGCGTCCGATACCGCCACACAACTTTCAGCCAACGACACCGAGAAACCCACCACAAACCGCGTACAACCATCAATAATCACCGTCACTTCAGGTTTGAACGGTCTGCCGTGTACAGGATGCGCCACCTTCGCCTTAAAGCTGTGGCCGTCGCCGATCCAAACATCGTTCGGCTTCAAAGCCCCCCAATCACGTTTCACATAAGGCAGCAGCGATTTATAAGCCGCCCCCGTTTTCCTGCCGCGCTCCTGCATAATCAGCGGGAGCTTTTCCCAAACGCGCCGCACCATACTCAAGTTAGGCACATCGTTAACCGGCATATTTTCCGCTTCAGCCCACTGCACAAATCGGCGGTAGCTGTGCGCCAGCTTCGGCGCGGACGGAATATTGTGAAACTGCATAAATGTCGGCAACCAACCGTAGCTCTCAATCGGTTTGACCGCCTTAGTTACCTTCGGAGCCAAAGAGACCAACCGCTCCGTCGCGTTTTCCGCTTTCAAATAAGCAGAAATCCAGCCGTCTAAAGTACGTTCGCCAACCTTTGCCGACCGACTGCGGTCATTTGCCGTTTCCAAGTTGCCGAGCGTAACCTCGTCCAACTTACCCTCCGCCAGCAGCCTCAAAAACTGAGCCACCGCAACCTTGGCAGAGCAACCGTATTGATATTTGATACCCAACACCGCCGCCACCACCGCACATCGCGCATCAGCCACCGACCTTTGTTTCTCGTTCAGCCGCTTCGCCGCTTCCGCCAAGACTTGAGGCGACATCGCCGTCTCCTGTTTGATTTGTGGCAGGGCTTTCGGCATACTCTCCGCCACTTCGTCTGCCTGACGTTTCATGATTGCGGCTCTGATTTCGGCGGGAGGGAGGCAATCACATATTTTTTTCAGACGACCTCCGCGTGCTTTTGCCAACTTCTTCGATGTACTGCCAGCCTTGTGTTTTTGGCTCGGTATCTAATGCTTTCGATATTTTTTTGGCAGATTTGGCAAACTTAAATTTTTCAGCTCCTCTAGCGATATGGTGTTGCTCATTTACAGCTCCTGATATAAACTTTTGTTTACTCTTTCGAGTAATTTAAACCTGTTCGGGATAACGGCTAGGCCAAATCTCTTGAGGTGGTACGCCGAGAAAGTCTGAAAATAATCCGTTCGCCTTTTGGATATTTAAACTGCAACGCGCTTTTTTTAATGTATTCGCGCTCAATCCGATTCGATTGATAGAGCAGTAATTGTTTTTCCCTCGTTTGCGAACTGCTGCGACAATTTCTGCACGATGCCAATCTTGTTTTCTGCTTTCCGCATTTTCGATTTTTTCTATTAGTCTTTCTTTTTGGGTTTTCATAAGTCTTCCTTTTGGGTTTTGCTTGCTAAGTCGTTTGACTTAGTGAAACGAATAATACTAACCAAAAGGATAGTTGTAAACCCTTTTGGTTAGTAAATTTACAAACAAAAGGAATTTATTTTATAAACTTTTGTTTTTAATTGAGATTATTTCTAACCAAAAAGGAAGGTTTTTTGTTAGTCTTTTTGTTAGAAAGATACACATGACTTTTAAAAAGCAGACTTCAGCTTTTATGGCCTGATTCGACGTTGGAAGAAATAGCCTCAAGATAGATATGTCCTACATGGGACTTAATAAGGTATTCGCAAAAGATGGACTGCCGAAAGCCGAAACACTCATAAAAATTCAAGACGTTACAGGCTGCGACCTCAACTGGTTGCTGACAGGTAAGGGCGTGCCATACCTTGACCGCGCCCGTCCTGAGAATGCCGGAGCCTTTCCCGTATCAGATAGCGGCGCAGGCGCGGTCGATACGCTCGGCAACCCCGTTGATTTGCGTGAGTTTGTCTTTATCCCGCGATACAGCGTCGAAGCGGCAGCAGGGCATGGACAAACCGTAAGCGATGAAAAACCCTTATTCTGTATGGCTTTCCGCCGATATTGGATAGAAAACTACGTCACCCGCCAAACAGACAAGCTTTCTGTAATCGCCGTTAAAGGCGACAGCATGGAAGGCATCCTGAACCACGGCGACAACATCCTAATCAACCACGCCGAAACCGAGCCACGCGACGGCCTGTACGTCCTACGCATAGGAAACGACCCTTTTCGTCAAAAACATCCAACGCCTACCCGGACGGCTCTTGGTCAAATCCGCCAACCCCCTCTACGAACCTTTTGAAATCGACCTCACAGCCGACAACACCGACATCGCCATCATCGGACGCGTAGAATGGTTCGGCCGCTCCGTGAACTGATTTTAAAAACCTCTTAAAACCCGTTTAAAAACCCTATCGAAAACCCGACAGCTTTCAACAAAAACCGCGCATTCCCGCGCGGTTTTGTGAAAAAAAGCTGATGCAACTTTTTTTCCAAACACAAAAAAACGCCGAAATCCACGTCTTTCCAAGATTTCGGCGTTTTTTTATATTACTTATTATTTGTGCAAAAACCAACAGTCCCCCACATTTTTTGTTTCAACCAATTTATCCCAACGCAACTCCAACAGCCATTCGGGAACGCTATTCAAATTGTGCGAAATAAGACAATACGGTTTGCGGCAGCCATTGCAGGTTCAGACGACCCCCGTCGCGGCTGACGAAGCCGACGTGTCCGCCGTGTTCGGGCTGCAAAAGCGTGACGGACGGAGACACTTCATCCGCATTCGGCAGGGGCTTCGGGCGGCAGGAAGGGGTCGTTGACGGCGTTGAGCAGCAGCAAAGGAACGGCTACCGTTTTGAGCCAAGGTTTGCACGAGGCGCGGCGGTAATAGTCGAAACGGTCGGCGAAGCCGTGCAGCGGCGCGGTAAACGTATCGTCGAAGTTGCCCTAGCGTTTTGCATTGTTTCAACAGGGCGGCAACATCGCGGTCGGGATGGGCATTCTGCAAATCGGCAATGTCGCGGGCTTTGGGCAGCAACGAGTTCAAAAAAATAACGGGTATATAACAGGCGCGACATGCCTTTGTCGAAACGCGTACCCGCCAGCGTCGCATCGACCGGCGCGGAAACGGCGGCAGCGGCGCGGGGCAGCGCATTGCTGCCTTGTTCGCCCAAATATTTTGCCAAAGCATTGCCGCCGAGCGAAACGCCCTGCCGCATAAATGACGGGATAACGAGCGGCAAGCGTGTCGAGCATAAAGGCGATTTTCGGGCGTATCGCCCAAATGGTAGAACACGGGCGCGGTATTGGGGATGCCGCCGCAACTGCGGAAATGGGCGACCACGCCGTTCCAGCCTTTGTCTTGTACCGCGCGCATCAGTTCGACCGCGTAATGGCTGCGGCTGCTGCCTTCAAGCCGTGAAACAAAACCACCAGCGGCGCGTCGGGATTGGGGCTGTCGACAAAATCGTAGGCAACTTGTGCTTTGCCGGTGCTGTCGGGCAGCAACTCGCGCCGGTAAGCGGGGGAAGGGCGTTGCAGGAATTTGGCAAAGATGGTGTCGGCATGACCGTTGCGCAGCCAAAAACGGCGTATTGGGCGATAAATTATTCATAATCTGAAGATATTTGGGAGACGGCAGGGTCGTCTGAAAGATAGCGACCCCTGAACACGAAATAATAAACCAACAACGCGGTCAGCGTGCCGTTTGTCCAGCCCGCCCAAACGTCGGTCGGGTAATGCACACCCAAATAAACGCGCGAAAAACCGGTACTCAGGGCAAAGGCAATGCCGATCAGCCACGCAACACGCCGATAAGGCGTCTCACTGCACAACATAATCATCATGACGGCGATGGCGGCGGAAAAGGTGCTGTGTCCGCTGGGAAACGAAAAAAATTAGTCTCTTCAATCATGCGCGGCCAAAACAGCGGCCGCGGCCGCTCGAACCAATCTTTAATCAACAGCATATTCAGCGTCGGTATCAAGGCGGCGCTCACGCAAAACAACGCGCCGCGACGGTTGCCGACCCGATACAGCCACCATGCCGCGATGCCGATTAAAGGCACGGCGATGACGGTTTTGCCCAAATAATGCAAAACAGTGGCAATAGGGAAAAAGCCTTCGCCGATGTTATGGTGGATCCACATCATCAAAGGTTTTTCAAATTCAAAACCGCCGTGCGTGTGCAAACGGACGGCAATCAACACCGCCAAAGGCAAAAAAATACCACACCGAGCTATGAGCGCCGTGCGGCGGAAACGGATATGAAAATTGTGCATAAATCAAATAAAAATAGAGATTTGGAAAAAGTTTTCCTGTTAATGAGCCATGTTTGATAAAAAAACATCCGAAAGTGATAGTGCTTTTTATTGATTGTTGATAATTATTGCCTTTTTCTTACTGATAAATTAGGTAAATACACAAAGTAACTATTCTGACAATGCTATTCTACCCGCCCGGCAAAGCGGTTCAATATAGTGGATTAACTTTAAATCAGAACAAGGCGAGGCAACGCCGTACCGGTTTAAAGTTAATCCACTATAAAAGGGTATCCGCGTAAAGCCGCCACTGCCTTACGGTACGCCATGATACCGAACGGCAGTATCAATAATAAACACAACAGCAAAACATTTCGGAGGCTATATGTCAATTTTGTTTTTAAATTTAATCATGATCATCAGTTTGGTATCCATCGTCACACTCGCCGCAGTCTGGATGATGGAGCCTAAATTGTAATACCGATCAAAGGTTGACTGCCGAACGCAGTCGAGTTTTTCTAAAGGTCGTCTGAAAACAAGCATAGCACGGTTTAAAAACCCGCTACCTTTGTTTTCAGACGACCTTTTTGCATTGATTCTTTATCATCAACCCGCGATAACGCGCTTTACCGCCTGCACCATATCGGCAACCGCGTTTTCCGCGGTATGCAGGTAAAGGGCGGGTTCGACGAGTTCCAATTCGTTGAGCAGCAACCTGTCGCCGATCAGCGTCCCGTCTATGCGGGCGTATGCCGGTATTTCAGGCAGCATGTCCAATATCTGCCGTGCGGTTTCGACTGCTTTTTCCGGCGGCGCGGCGGGGCTGACGGCGACGCCGTAGGCGGAATTGGCGCGCCATTCGCCTTGGGGCGGCATACGCAGTACGGCATGGCTGAAACGCCCTTCCAAAAAAACACCAGCGAGGTTTCGCCCGCCGTTTCGATTTCGCGGATATAAGGCTGGACGATGACGCCTTGCGGATAATCCCCCGCCTTCAACGACACTTCTCCCGCCCTGATTTTTCGCCACGCCGCGCCCGCTCTGCCCGATAACGGGTTTGACGACCGCTTCCCGCCAGCCCCGATTTTTAAAATGTCTTCCAATTTTTCTTTTTTTCAGACGACGTCTGCACGCTCGGAATCACGTCCGCTCCCCATTCTGCCAAATCGCACAAATAACGTTTGTCCATGTTCCAACGCATCAGCCCGACGGGGTTGATAAACCTTGCCCGTACGCTTCTGCTTCGGTCAGCCACTGCCCAAACGCTTCAGGCTCCGCCACATAATCCCATGCGCACAAAGGCAGGATAAAGGCGGATTTTTGGGTGGTTTTTGCCAGGGCGCGAAGGCGGTGGGGATGTTGTCGCGCGTCAGTGCGTCCGCCAACGGCAGCAGGTTGGACGGCGGCTCGGGGTAGGCGAGGCAGGTGGTAATGGTCAGCATGGCGGACTTTCGAAAAATGAAATGACAGAATATTGACAAGGGGTGATGTCTTTGCTTGATGTTTCAGACGACCTTTTATAGTGGATTAACTTTAAACCGGTACGGCGTTGCCTCGCCTTAGCTCAAAGAGAACGATTCTCTAAGGTGCTGAAGCACCAAGTGAATCGGTTCCGTACTATCTGTACTGTTTGCGGCTTCGTCGCCTTGTTCTGATTTAGTTAATCCACTATATCGGGCAAACGGCAGGCGTCGTCTGAACAATAAACACCATCACGTTTGTAATAAAAACTTCCCTGAATAACGGAACTTTTTCCGTTTATTTTTAAATCCATTAGGCTCGCATTAAAAAAATAAGAAAGATTCTTATTCATATATAAATCATATATAACATTATTTATTAAAAAGGATTTTACTCTAATGAAACTGTCGCGCTTCTCCTCCCTTGCCCTCGCCGCCGCATTGGCATTCGGCACTGCCGCCGTCCATGCCAAACCGGTTCAGCTTACCGATGTCAACGGCCGCAAAGTAACCGTCGACCCTGCCCGCCAAACGCGTGGTTTTGGGTTTTTATTATCAAGACTACATGGCCATCGGCGGTAAAGACGCGCTGAATAATGTGGTCGGCTTCTCCAAAGCGGTTTGGGCCGACTGGGCGCCGCCGAGCTGGGCGGCATTCAGCAAAGCCGTGCCCAAGCTGAACCAGCTTGCCGACGTGGGCGAGGTGGAAGTCGGCACGTTCTCCGTTGAAAAAGTATTGGCATTGAAACCCGATTTGCTGATTTTGGCGGACTGGCAGTATAAGGCTTTTGGGTTCAGACCCTTGCCCGCATCAACAAAGCGGGCATTCCGATTGTGGTGTTGGACTACAACGCGCAAACGGTCGCCAAACACATCCAATCAACCAAACTCATCGGCACGCTGACCGGCCAGCAACAAAAGGCCGACAAGCTGGCGGCAGACTACAAACGCATCGCCGACACCATCCAAGCGCGCGTGAAAAAAGCCAATCTGCCCAAGCCTAAAGTGTATGTCGAGTTCGGCAACAAAGGCCCGGCGGAACACAGCGTAACCTTCGGCAAGAGTATGTGGGGGTCGATGGCGACGCTGGTCGGCGGCAACAATATCGCCGCTTCTTCGGTCGAGTTCTACGGCCCGATCAATCCTGAAAAAGTCCTCGCCGCCAAACCCGACGTCATCGTGATTACCGGCCGCGAAACCGAATTGAAGAAAAGCCCGACCGCCATGGTGATGGGCTGGGGCATTCCGAAAGCCGAAGCGGAAAAACGCTTGGCCGGTTTTGCCAAACGCGCCGGCTGGGCGAACCTGCCTGCGATTAAAAACAACCGCCTCTACGCCGCCTACCACGCCAACTCGCGCACGCTTTCCGACGGCGCATCGATTCAATTTATGGCCAAAGCGATTTATCCGCAGTTGTTCAAAGACTTCAATCCTGAGAAAACGTATACCGACTTCTACCGCCAAAACCTGCCGGTCGTGCCGAACGGTACGTTCTACCTGTATCCGAAAGGGCAGTAAGGCGGGCTTCTGGGTTTCAGACGACCTTTTTATGCGGAAGCTCGTCTGAAAGCAGCATGGGTTTATACAGAACCGTAGCGTGGGCTTTGCCCACGGGTAATGTTTTCAGAAATGATGGCGAATGGTATGGGGTTTCCCTGTTTTTCGTGGGCGAAGCCCACGCTACGAATTCCTGTCGTGCCGAGTGGTAAGTTTTACCTGTATCCAAAAAGGCAATAAGGCTGGTTTGCAGGTTTCAGACGACCTTTTTTATGCGAAAGGTCGTCTGAAAGCAGCGTGGAGTTTTGTACAGAACCGTAGCGTGGGCTTTGCCCACGGGTAGCGTGCAGAAATGATGGTGAACGGTATGAGGGTTTCCATGTTTTTCGCGGGCAAAGCCTACGCTACGACTTTCCGTCGTGCCGAGTGGGGAATGTCAGGTGGGTTTTGACTGTTGCGGCTCTCTCTAGCCCCTCTCCCACGGGGAGAGGGATCAGATAACTGAAGTCCGACCATTGTTTTGATTCCCTGCCATTTGTTCCCTCTCCCCGTGGGAGAGGGCTAGGAGAGGGCAAAGCCGTTTTGGAACGCCGTTATCCCGATTTTTCAAAAAACCACCCTTCAAAACGGATACAGACAAAAGAGATTGTCGGGCATGGATGTCCGACCTTGTTCCTTAATTTCAAAGGCTTAAAAATGAATGATTCGGTTGTCGCCGAGATTGTGAAAAACCAGCGCAAGTTGGAAGGCAAGCGTTGGTTGATTGTTTTGATGTTTTTTTAATCATCGCATCGGTCAGCTTCTTATTCGACATCGCCACCGGTCCGGCGATGACGGACACGCTGCCCTGTCGGCGAAGTGGTCAATGTTTTGCTGGGCAAACCCGAAGTCGATGAAATGAACCGCCTGATTGTGATGGATCTGCGCCTGCCGATTGCGGTGATGGCGCTGGTGGTCGGTGCGGCTTTTGGGTGTCGGCGGAGCGGAGATTCAGACGTTGTTGAATAATCCGATGGCCAGCCCTTATACGCTGGGTTTGGCGGCGGCGGCGGGTTTGGGCGCGTCGGTGGTGATTGCGTTCGGCGGTTTCGGGCTGCCTGAAACGGTCGCCGTTCCCATCGGCGCGTTTGTGATGACCATGTTGGCTTCGGGCATCTTGTTTCTGTTTGCCTCGGCACGCCGCTTCAATTCGGCGATGCTGGTGTTAGTCGGGATTGCGCTGTTGTTTCTGTTTCAGTCGATTTTGTCGCTGATTCAATTTATCGCCGCGCCTGAGATTTCACAGCAGATTTTTGTTTTTGGCTGTTTGGCAGCCTGACCAAGGCGACTGGGAGACTGTCGCGGTTACGGCGGCGGTTACGGCGGTGTGCGTGCTGCTGCTTTCACGCGATGTGTGGAAGCTGACCGCGCTGCGCTTGGGCGAAGAACGCGCCGTCGGGCTGGGCATCAATCTGCAACTTTTGCGCCTGAAAACGCTGGTGCTGGTGGCGGTGATGACGGCGACGGCAATCGGTTTCGTCGGCGTAATCGGCTTTATCGGACTGGTCGCGCCGCATGTGGCGCGGATTCTGCTCGGTGAGGACCAACGCTTTTTCCTGCCCGGCGCGATGCTGACAGGGGCGGCGTTTTTATCGGTCGCCAGCGTGTTGTCCAAGGTGATTATCCCGGTGCGCTGTTTCCGGTGGGGATTGTTACCGCGTTTGTCGGCGTACCGTTTTTTTCTTTTTGGATTGTATTGTCCAAGCGGTAAGTTTTTCGGACGGTCTTTTTGTTGCGACGGGGTCGTCTGAAACTGTTTTTATTTTTACAGAGAGAAACCAATGAAACCTATTTTGCCGTATTTTTAACCGCTGCCTTGTTCAGTCTTGCCGTGCAGGGTGTTTGTGCCGAAGTGAAAACGCTTACCGACGTACGCGGGCGCGAAGTGCGGGTCGATGTGCCTGCCAAACGTGTGGTGCTGGGCTTTTATTATCCTGATTATATTGCCGTATCCGGTGTCGATAAATTTGACAATGTGGTCGGTATTTCGCGCGAATTTTGGGAGAAATTCAACTCCGGCAGTTGGTCGCTCTACCGCGCCAAAATCCCTTCGCTGCAAAAACATCGGCGACATCGGCAATGTGAACGCCGGTACATTTTCGTTTGAGAAAACCTTGGCAATGAAAACCCGATGTGGTGGTGTTGGCGGATTGGCAGTATGACGTGTTGAAAGAAGAAATGCCGCGTTTCGAAAAAGCCGGCATTCCGGTGGTTGTGGTCGATTTCAATGCGCAAACGGTCGAACGCCATACCGCCAGTGCCAAACTTTTCGGCGAAATCGCCGGTACGCCGGAGCGTGCAGGGCAGATTGCCGGCGAATACGCCCAAGGCATAGCCGACATTCAAAAACGCGTGGCCGAAGCGGGCAAGCCCAAGCCGAAAAATCTATATCGAGTTCGGAGACAAGGGTCCTGCCGAACATAGCTTTACTTTCGGCAAAAATATGTGGGGTGCGATTGCCGATACAGTGGGCGGCGACAATATTGCCGCAGCCTTCATCAAAGACTGGGGGCGATTAATCCCGAGCAGTTTCTTGCCGCCAAGCCCGACGTTGTGATTATTTCCGGCACCGAAGCCGGACTGAAGCAGCCGGCGGCAATGACGATGGGCATCGGCATCGAAGCCGCCGAAGCGCAAAAAAACGCTTACAGGGGTTTTATCCGGCGTGCCGGTTGGGCGAAATTCCCGCTGTCCGAAACGGCCGTGTGTTCGGCATTTACCATACTGCTTCGCGTTCGCTTTCCGATTTGGCATCCGCCCAATTTATCGCCAAAGCGTTGTATCCCGAAGCCTTTGCCGATGTGAATCCGGAAGAGACCTACCGTGAATTCCACCGTAAATACCTGCCGGTCGAGCCGAAGGGTACTTTCTTTATCCGTTTTGGGTTGCGACGGTTTGGAAGACTGCAACAAACAAGCGGCTGCCGACACTGTTGCGGCATCAGCCGAAACCGTCGCCGAACCGTCACTATGGCAACGTATTAAAAACTGGTTTGCCGCCCTCTTGCTTAAAGGTCGTCCAAAATGCTCCGACTGGAAAAACGTACATATCCGACGCGGCGATTATGTGGTCGCCGACAGTATCGATTTGACGCTGGAACAAGGCAAAAGTCTATTCCGTCGCTCGGCCCGAACGGTACGGGCAAATCCTCGCTGATGAAAACGATTTTTCGGCGAAGTGGCGCACAAAGGCACCATCCGCTACGGCGACGAAGCGTTGAGCAAAAATCCACCTGCAAAGCTGGCGCAAACGCATAGGCTATATGCCGCAGGACACCGCCGCCGAAGCCTCGCTGACCGCACTGGAAGTCGTGTTGCTCGGCCGCATGGACGCGCTGCACATGCACGTCGGCGACGAACTGCTGCACGAAGCCGCAAGTATCATGGCGGAGCTGGGCATCGGCCATCTGGCGCACCGCGACGTCATGCGGCTTTCCGGCGGACAGCGGCAGCTCGTGATGTTTGCCCAAGTCATGCTGCGCCGTCCCGAAATCCTGATGCTGGACGAACCGGTCAGCGCGCTGGATATGCACCATCAGTTGAACCTCTTGGAGCGCGTGGTGCAATACACGCACGAACACAATCTGGTTACGCTGATGGTCTTGCACGATTTGAGCCTCGCCGCGCAATTTTCAGACGGCGTGATTCTGCTCGGCGAAGGCAAAGTACAGGCGCAGGGCGCGCCGCAGGACGTGTTGCAGGCGGACATGATAGGGCAGGCTGTACAAGGTGGATATCGAACTTTTATACGACAGCAAAGGCCTGCCCGTTATCCGCCCGATGCGGCAGAGTGCGTAACTTAACCGCTCCTGCAAATGTCGGATTTGAGCATCCGGCCTGCGGACTCCCTGCAACTTATCCCCTCGCCCGCGGGAGAGGGTTAGGGAGAGGGCGGTAAGCCCAAGGCTTACCTCTCCGACTCATCAGCCCGTCCCATATTTTTTATCCTTAGAAAGGACTCCCTCCATGAAAAAATCCCTCTTCCTCCTCATGCTGACCGCCTCCCTCGGCGCATACGCCGCCAACCACGAAATCAAAATGCTCGACAACGGCAAAGACGGTAGCATGGTGTTCGAACCCGGCTACGTCAACGCCAAAGTCGGCGACACCGTAACCTTCAAAGCCGCCAACAAAGGCCACTGGGTGCAAAGCAAAGCCCTGCTCGACGGTGTTGCCGACTTTCTGTCCGAAGACGGCAAAGACTTCACGCTCAAGCTCGACAAAGAAGGCGTGTATGTCTATACCTGCCCGCCGCACCGCATGATGAACATGAGCGGCGTGATTCAGGTCGGCAAACCGGTGAACAAAGCCAAAGCGCAAGCCGTTGTGGACGAACTGGAAAACCGCGCCATGCAGAGCAAAAGGCCGTCTGAAAAATACATGCAGCAGGTCAAATAAAACCGCCGCACAAACAAAAGGTCGCCTGAAACCGCTTTTCCCGTTTTCAGACGACCTTTTGCCAATCTTCATCCCCAATCCTCATTTCCCCTTCCGCCGAAATCTTCTCGTTCAGAAAATCGATAAAACTGCGCACCTTCGCGCTCAAAAACGCCCCTGTCCACATAAACCGCGTTTAATTGCTCGGTCCGCACCCGATATTCCGGCAGCAGGCTGACCAACCTGCCTTCCTTCAAATCCTGTCTGGCAGACCACAGCGGCTGATAGGCGATGCCCGCGCCCGCCCTGACCAATTCGCGTATCATCAGCGTATTGTCGCTTTGAATCACCGGATTGAGCGTCAGAATACTTTTTTTCGCCCGTTTCCCGATGGGTGATTTCCAAATTGCGCTGGTCGGTGTAGGTCGGCAGGATGGCGGGATGGCGCATGACCTCTTCGGGCGTTTGCGGTTTGCCGTGTTTCGCCAGATACTCGGGCGAGGCAAGCAGGACGAGTGGATTTGCGCCAGCGGCTTGACGATAAGCGAGGGCGACAAGGTTTTTGCCACGCGCAAGGCAAGGTCGAAGCCTTCGGCAATCAAATCGACGTGGCGGTTGTCGAGCACCAAATCGAGCGTGACTTCGGGATAGCGTTCGCGGTATTCCGCCAGCCAAGTGCCGATTAAATTGCCCGCAAACCAAAGCGGCATGGTTACGCGCAACATGCCCTGCGGCGTATCCGCCCCGCCTGCCGCCTTTTGTGCGGCGGTGTCGAGCGTGTCGAGCGCGTAGCTGCATTGGCGGTAGTATTCTTCGCCCGCTTCGGTCAGGTGGAGGTTGCGGCTGTTGCGGTGCAGCAGCTTGGCCTTAATCGTATTTTTCCAGATGGCTGACGTGTTTGCTCGCCATCGCGGTGGAAATATCAAGCTGCTCGGCGGCGCGGGTGAAGCTGCCGCTTTGGACGACTTGGCGGAAAACTTTAAGGCTGAACAGGGTATCCATGTTTTCTTTTAGGGAAACGTTGTATCAATAAAAGAAGTATATATCTACCGGCAGTAATTATCTATACTGCACAGATAAGATTAGTTTTCATTTAAAACCCGCATTTTGATAAGGAGAACCCCCATGTCTGCAACCTGCGCCCGTATCCAACCTATTTTATTGTCCGTTTTGCGTATCGTAACCGCCTACCTCTTCCTCTTACACGGCACGTCGAAATTCTTCGGCTTCCCGACCGCCATGGGCAGCGGCTCGCCCGAAGGCTTGATGTTGGTGGCGGGCATTTTGGAAATCGCCGGCGGCATCCTATTGATTCTCGGACTGTTCACCCGTCCCGCCGCCTTCATCCTGTCCGGTCAGATGGCGGCTGCCTATTTCATGGCACACGCCTCCCAAAGGTTCGGCGCTGTTCCCGCTTGCCAACGGCGGCGAATCGGCAGTATTGTTCTGCTTCGTGTTCCTCTATCTCGCAGCAGCCGGCGGCGGCTCATTGGCATTGGACAACCTGTTCGGCAAAAAACAAATCCTGATAGACCCAAAAGGTCGTCTGAAAACAAAGCAAAGCGGGTTTTACGAATAGATTTCAAACCCGCCAACCGATTAAACATCAATCAAAGGAAAAAAACAAAATGACTTATCAAACCTTGCAGCAAGCGGCAGAAACCCGCCGTTCCATTTACGCGCTGAATAAAAAAATCTGCCTGTCAGCAACGAAGAAATCAGCGAAATCGTCAAACATGCCGTTTTGCACCGCCTTCTTCCTTCAACTCGCAATCCACCCGCGTCGTCGTCCTTTTCGGCGAAGAACACGGCAAAGTGTGGCAATTCGTTGAAGACGCTTTGCGCGCCATCGTGCCTGCCGAACAATTCGAGCCGACCGCGCAAAAATTAAACCTGTTCAAAGCAGGCGCGGCGACCATTTTGTTCTTCGAAGATCAAAAACGTCGTCAAAGGTCTGCAAGAGCAGTTCCCTTCTTATGCCGCCAACTTCCCCGTTTGGGCGGACCATGCGAACGCGATGACACAATACGCCGTCTGGACAACGCTTGCCGCCGTCGGCGTGGGCGCGAACCTGCAACACTACAACCCGCTGCCCGACGCCGCCATCGCCAAAGAATGGAACCTGCCCGAAAAGCTGGCTTCTGCGCGCGCAAATGGTTATCGGCGGCATCGAAGCGCCTGCCGGCGAAAAAGCCTTTGAGCCTGTGGAAAACCGTTTGAAAGTGTTCGGCGCATAATTGCCCGTCAAACAGAAAAAGGTCGTCTGAAAACCAACTCGGTTTCAGACGACCTTTTTATTCAAATAGGCAAGGCTCAGGATAAACCAATCCGCAGCGTGGGCTTTGCCTGCGATTTTCCGCCCGAACATCCGAATCCAATCCTCCCTGTTCATCCGTGGGTAGAACCCACGCTGCGGGCAGCTGGCGGTTTAACGGATAGGGCAAAGCACAAAAGGTCGTCTGAAAAATTGGGATTCCGGTTTTCAGACGACCTTTCGCCCACTCTCTGCAATCCTTCTATAGTGGATTAAATTTAAATCAGGACAAGGCGAGGCAACGCCGTACTGGTTTAAAGTTAATCCACTATATATAGGGTCTCCACCCAACCCCATATTTCGGGGAAACCCGCCCAGCGAAAGGACATCCCATGACCGCCCTGCAAACCATCGCCGAACACCTGACCCGACACCGCCAAACCGTCACCTGCGCCGAATCCTGCACCGGCGGTCTGTTGGCGGGCGCGTTCACCAGCATTGCGGGCAGCTCGCAATGGTTTCATCAAAGTTTCGTCACTTACAGCAACCAAGCCAAGAAGAGCGCCTCGGCGTCATGCCCGACACGCTGCTGCAACACGGCGCGGTCAGCCGCGAGACTGTTTACGAAATGGCGCGCGGTGCGAAAGCCGTCGCCCAAGCCGACTACGCCCTCAGTATTTCCGGCATCGCAGGCCCGGGCGGCGGCAGCGCGGCGAAACCTGTCGGTACGGTTTGGTTCGGTTTGTCCACGCCGACCGAATCACTGGAACAGATGCAAGTTTTCAGCGGCGACCGCGAAGCCGTCAGAACACAGGCCGTCGAGTTTGCCCTCAATCTTTTGGCAAAACATTTGGTCTGACCGTTTTTTTGTCGGCTGCGAATCCGTTGACTTTCGAAAACCCGACGTATGCGTTTTTCACATACCACATAAAAAAAGCAGGGATGCCATCACGCACCCCTGTTTTTTTATTTTTCAGACGACCTTAAAACCTTGTACCCAAGCTGATGTGCCAACGGAGTTTTTTTGTCTTGGTGTCCGTAGGCGACGTCGAAGGAGAACGGGGCGACAGGGCTGAACCAGCGCACGCCGAGGCCGGTGCCGTGTTTCATGCTCATGCGTTTGAAGTTGCCTGCGGCGTCGCCGACATCGTGGAAGACGGCGCGGATACGCTTTTGGTAATCGGGAATTGGTATTCGAGGCTGCCGACCAGTAATGCCCTATCGGGGAGGACGGAATTGTTCGGACCTGCCAGACCGATGCTGTCGAGTTCGTAACCGCGTACGGAAGAGCGCCGCCGGTGCGGAACATGAGGCTGGAAGGTACGTCTTCGCCTTCGCGGGCATAAACGTAGCCTGCCTGTCCGCGGACGATGAAGGTACCGAGTTTTTTTGTTTTCAGGTGTAGAAATAGCCTGCGCGGGCGGTGGCGCGCGCCATGGCGGTGGAGGACAGGAAGTTGCCCAGTGTTGCGCCGATTTTTGCCGTCGAGGTAGTAGCCGTTTTTCGGGACGCAGCTCGGTTTCGATGTTTTGGCGTTTCCACGAGGGCGGTCAGCATGGTGGCGTGGCTGCGGCCGAGGTCGTAATTGGTATCGGGCGCTTTGCGGTCTTCGGTGATGAATTCGATACCGAGGCGCGATTCGATGCCGTTGCGGTCGCGCACGCGCCAAATACCGCTGGTCAGGGCGCGTTTTTTTCAAGGTTTTGGGTGGTCGAGCGATTGTAGGATGTGTTGGTCGTCCAGTATTTGCCTTCGCTGTTGCGCGGCTGGCTGATACCGGCGGCGAGGGTGGTTTCGTATTTGTCCATGTCCCAAACGACGGAGCCGATGTAGCCTTTTGTTGAAGAGGTTGTAGTAGTCATAACCGATACGTCCGCCGAGGCCGTATTCGGAATCGTAGCGGATACCGGTTTCGAGTTTGTGGCGTTTGACTTCGGTGACGTTGACTTTGACGGGCACGCGGTCGCCTTGGAGGCGGTCGAAGTCGGCTTGAACGGATGCGCCGGAGTAATGTCCGTTTTGTTCGAGCGCTTGTTGGAAGTCGAGCAAGAGGTCGAGGTCGTAGGGCGCGCCGGGTTTGAAACGTGCCAGGCCAGCTACGACGTTTTCGGGATAGCGGCGGGTGCCGGTGATTTCAAAAGTCGCCGAAATAAATGGGGCGGTTGCTTTCGACGGTAACGTTCAGATCGGCGGTGTTGTTGTTGGGATTGACGGTGGCTTGGCTGTTGCTAAGTTTGGCAAGCGGGTATTTTTTGCGGGTTACTGCGCTGAGGACGGAGGTTTTGCTGCTGCTCCAGCCTTCTTGATCGAAGTTTTCACCGACGGGCTGCTGCCAGTTTGCCATGGCTTTTTGGTAATACTCGGCAAGGTTGTTGTCTGACAGGATGTCGCCGAGGATGGCGACGCTGACGTTGTCGATTTTTGGTGCGCGGGCCGGGATTGACGGCGACGGTGTAGCTCGAACCGTTGTCTTGGACATTGACGCTGCCGTTGAAATAGCCTTTGGTTTTGAGCATGGTTTTTGACGTTGTCGGGTGCTTCTTCGGCAAGGAAGCCGACCTGCTCTTTGTCCAACTCTTCGTCCTGCTGCTGGGTAATCAGCGGCAGGTATTCTTCGAGCATGGATTTGACTTCGCTGTTTTTGGTTTCGATTTTGACGGGAAACTTGGGTGTCAGTTTGCCTGCTTTGGCAGCCTGCTCGGATTGCCCGCCCTGCTTGAAGCCGGGAATCGGTTCGTAGTCTTCGGCACGCGGCAGGTCTGCTGCAGCTGCGTGTCCGTAGGCAAGGGCGAGTGAGGCAATCAGGATGGGCGAAGTCAGTCTGGTCATAGCAAAAATGTTTCAACGGCAGAAGGGTTCTAAATTCTACCATTATTTTTCAATCGGGTTTTAAAACCCGCCTGAGACGGAGGGTCGTCTGAAAAGGCGGATGCGCCTGCCTCTGTGCGACAGAAGCAAAACACATTAACTCCCTCTAATCCGAAAAATACAGCACAAACTGCCCAATTCTCTAAAAATCAAGCATTTTCCGCCACAACAATCGATTTGATATGTAAACCTGCGCAATAATTGATATTTTTCTTTTTAAAATGCAACGTTTCTTAACACATAAAGTAAGAGGACGTATCATGGCAAGTGGTCATCCACTGCTGAACGCAGTCAACCGTATCGGACTTGTCCCGCAAATCATCATCGGTTTGATGTTGGGCGTCTTGGTCAGCTCCATTTCCCCGAAAAGCAGGTTTGGGCGCAGGGCTGCTCGGCGAATTGTTCGTCGGCGCATTGAAAGCCGTCGCCCCCGTATTGGTGTTTGTCTTAGTAACCGCCGCGCTGGTGCAATACCGCAAAGGCGGCGAAGTCAAAAATCAAACCCATCATTATTCTGTATCTCGTCGGCACATTTGCCGCCGCCGCCGTCGCCGTTGCCGCCAGTATGGCATTCCCGACCGCGCTGGTGTTTAAAGACGTAGCCGCCTCCACCCTCGCCCCGCCCTCCGGCATCATCCAAGTCCTCAAAGAGCTTTTTGATGAAGCTCGTGTCCAACCCGATTAACGCCATCGCGGAAGCCAACTACATCGGCATTCTCGCATGGGCGTTGGTTTTAGGCTCCGCATTGCGCCACCACGGCTCCGACACCACCCGCCAAGTCGTCGCCGACCTCTCCGACGCCGTTACTACCGTCGTACAATGGGTTATCCGTTTCGCCCCCTTGGGTATTTTCGGACTGGTCTCCCAAACCGTTGCCGAAACCGGCTTTTCCGCCTTCCTCAGCTACGGACGCCTGCTGGCAGTCCTGCTCGGCAGCATGGCATTTATCGCCCTCGTCGTGAACCCGCTCATCGTCTGGTCGCAAACCCGCAAAAACCCCTACGGACTGGTCTTCACCTGCCTGCGCGAAAGCGGACTCTACGCCTTCTTCACCCGCTCCTCCGCTGCCAACATCCCTGTCAACATGGCATTGGCAAAAAAACTCGGCTTGCATGAAGACACCTACTCCGTTTCCATCCCGCTGGGCGCAACCATCAACATGGCAGGTGCAGCGATTACCATCACCGTCTTAGCCATGGCGGCCGCCCACACCAAAGGCATCGTCGTCGATTACCCCACCGCCCTGCTCCTGAGCCTCGTCGCCACCGTCGGCGCATGCGGCGCATCCGGCGTTGCCGGCGGCTCGCTGCTGCTGATCCCCGTCGCCTGCAGCCTCTTGGGCATCGACAACGACTTCGCCATGCGCGTCGTCGGCGTCGGCATGATTATCGGCGTAATCCAAGACTCCGCCGAAACCGCCCTCAACTCCTCCACCGACGTACTCTTTACCGCCGCCGCCGACTTAGGCAGCCGCCGCAAGGACTGAAGACTCAGTGTTTCGCCAAACGTCAAAAAGGTCGTCTGAAATTTCAGACGACCTTTTTTCTATTTTACAGTCGGAATTGGATAGATTATTGAATGGACTCCATCCTAAAATAATTCAGAACAGCCCCAAATATTCTTTCACTTTCCCATCATTTCTATTCTAGTTGATACAGAACGTCACCAATAAAATCTATCCGATATTAATATGCATAAGCACCATCTCGTACATGACCTTTTTGCAGGTAGGCATTAGATACATAACCAGTCAGCCCGCCAACTTGAACTTTAACCCAGCAGCCACCGTTGGCATTGGTACAGGCGTTGGTTTCAGCCACCACTTGAAGTTGCTGACCGTCTTTCAATTGGGTAACAGAAACTGCTGAAATAGACGGTCCTCCTCTGAGATTTAACGAACCACTACCAGATTCCGAAATCACAAAAAGCAGGGTAACGAACGAGGTTTTTCGGTAACTTTGGACGCTTGTTGTGAAGCAGCCGGTTTTGCAGTAGCTTTTTGGGGATTCTTCTTGTCTAATTCTAGGTTCTTCTTGTTTTTATTCTGGCCTCTTCTTTTTGCTTAGGTTCCTCTTCTAAAAGCTTGTTTCTTTTTTTAGCTTCTTCGCGTTTACGTTCCTCAGCAGCCTGTTTTTTTCTTTGCTTCTTCCTGTTTTTTCTCTTCTTCCAGCATTTGTTTCATCTGTAAGTCTTCTTGGGCATCTTGGTAGGCTTTTTGATAGAGTTCGTCTTCTCTTTGCTGTTGCTCAATTTGTTTCCGGTGTTCTTGTTCTTGATTTTTCGCGTTCAGCTTGTTGCTTTTTGTTGCTGCGCCAGTTGTTCTTTCAATGCAGCAAGCTCTTTTTGGGTTTCACTTTCTCCACCATTACAGGCAGCAAGCAGAGACAGAGATAAAAAACCTACGGAAATAACTGATAAAGCTTTTTTCATGTTTACTCTCTAATAGTTGAACGAAGAGAAAAAAAGTCTTCAAAAATTGGAGATAGCCTACATATCATTCAAGATGATGATGGCGTTGATATTATATTGCCGACTTTATGCAACTTTTACAAAAATCTGTTTTTGATAATATATTTTCCTTATACGCCATGTCAATACTGATTATCATATTCTTAGGCTATGCATTAATGTTATTCCCAATTTAAATAATATCCGATGACGAAAAAGCCATAAAAAAATATTTGTCGACAACAAAATTCGTACTTGGACGGATAGAAACAATCAGTTACTAAAATAATATAGCTGAACGGCTGTATGAATTTCGTAAAATTAAGGGATAATCGGAACCTGCCCGTACAGCCGCGTTCCAATTACTTTTCATCATTTTTAGGATTCGGATGTTCAAAAAGCCCTTGTTTTTTTATATTGATTTTATTCTTTACCGCCGCGCTTTTGCCGCTGTGGATTATGTGGCGCGATTTTTTTGGGTGTCACGGTTGGATACGGATACGGTGCGTCCGGCGGACGCTGCGGTCGTCTTTCGACCCGTTCTTATGAAGGGGGTCGTCTGAATCCTTGTTTGGTAGCGCGCGTTGAAGCGGCTGTCGAGCTGTATCGTGCCGGCAAGGTGAAGAAACTGGTGATGTCGGGCGGACTCAGCCGCGATTTTCAGTCTGCTTCGGGCAATATGCAGGCGATTGCGGAGAAGATGGGGGTGCCGAAAGAAGACATTATCCAAGAGCGGCGGGCGGAAAAATACGTTTGAGAACATTGTGTTCAGCCGCGATTTTTATTGAAAAACAGCCCGCGCGTCGTCATTGTCAGCGCCGGTTTTTCACTTGGCGCGGGCGCAGATGATGGCGGACAGGCAGTGGCAGGGGACACGATATTCAGGTGTATGCCGCGCCGTTTTGTTCCGAGCCTTACGGCGGCTATGGTTACACGGTATTGCGCGAGTCGGCGGCGTTTGTCAAAAACGCTTTGAAGGGAAGGTTGTAGTTTCAGACGACCCGAAGTTGCCGGGTCAAATCATGTATAATTGCAAACAATTTGACTGTTTGATTTAACCGTTTGACCGACCTACCGACAGGACTCCGACATGATCAACCCTATCGCTGCACTTTCCCCCTAGACGGCCGCTACGCCAAATCCGTTGAAGCATTGCGTCCGATTTTTCTCCGAATACGGCCTGATGAGGGCGCGCGTCAAAAGTCGAATTGAGCTGGCTCAAAGCCCTCGCCGCCGAACCGAAAATCACCGAAATTCCCGCCTTCAGCGATTTCACGCTTGCCGAAATTGACAAAGTCATCGAAAACTTTTCATTGGAAGACGCAGCCGCCGTCAAAGCCATCGAAGCGACCACCAATCATGATGTCAAAGCCATCGAATACTGGCTCAAAGAACGCTTCGCCGGCGTACCCGAAGTCGCCGCCGCCAGCGAGTTTATCCACTTCGCCTGCACCAGCGAAGACATCAACAACCTGTCCCACGCCCTAATGCTGCAAGAAGCGCGCGAAACCGTCATCCTGCCGAAACTTGCCGAAATCATCGAAAAACTCACCGGCATGGCGCACGACCTTGCCGCCGTCCCCATGATGAGCCGTACCCACGGCCAACCCGCCACGCCGACCACTTTGGGCAAAGAAACCGCCAACATCGTGTACCGCCTGCAACGCCAGTTCAAAAACCTTCAGGCGCAAGAATTCCTCGGCAAAATCAACGGCGCAGTCGGCAACTACAACGCCCACATGGTCGCCTATCCCGACGTCGATTGGGAAACCCACTGCCGCAACTTCGTCGAAATCAGCCTCGGCCTGACCTTCAACCCCTACACCATCCAAATCGAACCGCATGACTACATGGCTGAATTCTTCCAAACCCTCAGCCGCATCAACACCATACTGATCGACTTCAACCGCGACGTTTGGGGTTATATTTCATTGGGTTACTTCAAACAAAAAGTCAAAGCGGGCGAAGTCGGCTCTTCCACCATGCCGCACAAAAGTCAACCCCATCGACTTTGAAAAACTCCGAAGGCAACCTCGGCATGGCAAACGCCGTATTGGGCTTCTTAGCCGAAAAACTGCCCGTCTCCCCGCTGGCAGCGCGACCTGACCGACAGCACCGTCCTGCGCAACATGGGCGTAGGCGTAGGCTATGCCGTATTAGGTTTTGCCGCCCCACCTGCGCGGCCTGAACAAGCTCGAACCCAACCCGCCGCGCTGGCTGCCGATTTGGATGCCACTTGGGGAACTGCTCGCCGAACCGATTCAAACCGTTATGCGCCGCCACGGCGTCGCCAATCCTTACGAAAAACTGAAAGACCTGACGCGCGGCAAAGGCGGCATCACGCCCGAAGTGCTGAAAGTCTTCATCGAATCGCTGGAAATCCCCGCCGAAGCCAAAGCCCAACTGCTCGCCCTGACCCCTGCGCTCTACATCGGCAAAGCGGAAGAATTGGCGAAACGGATTTGATGCAGCCTTGATGATTTGAGATTGAATCGGAACAAAAGGTCGTCTGAAAACCAAAACTGATGGTTTTCAAACGACCTTTCGTCATATTAAATAGCGTGGGCTTTGCCCACGACTTTCGACCCGAACATCAGAATCCAATCATTTCTATTCATTCGTGGGCAAAGCCCACGCTACGGGTTCGGTTTATCCAAAGTGCGCGTCGATTTAAAAAGGTCGTCTGAAAACTTTGGTTTCCCAGTTTTCAGACGACCTTTACCGTTCAAATCGGGCTTTATTCAACCGTAACCGATTTCGCCAGGTTGCGCGGTTTGTCCACGTCCGTGCCGCGTGCGAGGGCGGTGTGGTAGGAGAGGAGCTGCACGGGGATGGTATGCACGATCGGCGAGAGTACGCCGACGTGGCGCGGGGCGCGGATGACGTGCACGGCATCAGAGGCGTTGAAATTGCTGTCCAGGTCGGCGAAAACGAAGAGTTCGCCGCCGCGTGCGCCGACTTCCTGCATATTGGCTTTGACTTTGTCCAAGAGACTGTCGTTGGGGGCGATGACGACAACGGGCATGTTTTCGTCCACCAATGCCAGCGGGCCGTGTTTCAACTCACCTGCGGGGTAGGCTTCGGCGTGGATATAGGTGATTTCTTTCAGTTTCAACGCGCCTTCGAGGGCAATCGGGAAATGGATGCCGCGTCCGAGGAAGAGTGCGCTGTTTTTCTTGGCGAATTTCTGCGCCCAGGCGGCAATCTGCGGCTCAAGGTTAAGGGCGTGTTGCACACTGCCGGGCAGTTGGCGCAATTCTTCGATATAGGCGTGCGCTTGTTCTTCGGATATTAAGCCGCGCTGTTTGCCCAAGGTAACCGCCAAGCCGAAGAGGACGACCAGTTGCGTGGTGAACGCTTTGGTAGAGGCGACACCGATTTCTGCGCCGGCGCGGGTGTACAGTACCAATTCGCTTTCGCGCGGCAGGGCAGATTCCATGACGTTGCAGACGGAAAGACTGTGTTTGTCGCCCTAAGGATTTCGCGTATTTCAGGGCTTCCATCGTGTCCAATGTTTCGCCGGATTGGGAGATGGTGATGACGAGCTGTTCGGGATCGGCAATCACGTCGCGGTAACGGTATTCGCTGGCGATTTCGACGTCGGTCGGCATTTTGGCAATGGATTCGAGCCAGTATTTGGCGGTCAGCGCGGCGTAGTAGGATGTGCCGCAGGCGAGGATTTTGATGCTGCGGATGCCGTCGAACACTTCGCGTGCGTTCGTGCCGAAGTTTTTCGGGTTCGAAGCCGCCGTCAAGGAAAACTTCGGCGGTATCGGCGATGGCGCGTGGTTGTTCGTGGATTTCTTTCTGCATGAAGTGGCTGTATGGACCCAATTCCAGCGAAGCGAGCGACAGTTCGGATACTTTGACGGTGCGTTGGGTTTCAGCACCCGGTTTTGTCAATGAGTTTGTCGATGCCGTTTGCGCTTAGAAGGGCAATGTCGCCGTCTTCCAAATAGGCGATGCGGCGGGTAAAGGCGATGACGGCGGATACGTCTGAGGCAATGAAGGTTTCTTGGTCGCCCAATGCCACCAAGAGCGGGCAGCCCATGCGTGCTACCACCATTTCTTCGGGTTTGTCCTGCGCCATCACGGCGATGGCGTATGCGCCGTGGAAACGGGCGGTGGCTGCGCGGACGGCTTCAAACAGTTTGCCGCCGTTTTGGGTGTATTCGTGATTGACGCTGTGGGCGATGACTTCGGTGTCGGTTTGCGATTCGAAGGTGTAGCCCTAAGGATTGGAGGCGTTCGCGTTCGGCTTCGAAGTTTTTCGATGATGCCGTTGTGGACGACGGCAATCATGCCGCCGGAGATGTGGGGGTGGGCGTTGGGTTCGGTTACGCCGCCGTGGGTCGCCCAGCGGGTATGGCCGATGCCGATGTGTCCGAACACACCTTTTTCGCGTGCGGCGTCTTCCATCAGTTGCACGCGGCCGACGCGGCGCACGCGTTTGATTTTGCCGTCGGTATTCACGGCGATACCCGACGAGTCGTAGCCCCGATATTCAAGGCGTTTGAGACCGTCGGTCAGAAAATCGACTACATTGTGATTGGCGCGGATGGCGCCGACGATACCGCACATATAAGTTCCTTAGTATCTAAAGTTGAAAAAGACAAGACGCCGGCTTCCGTACGCCTTGCCCGCACATTATATCAGAGCGAAATATATCATACTGAATTTTTAAAGAAATTAACAGTAAATCCAACTGATTGATTGCTTTTAAAAATAGTTTCAAATATCAGGCTTCCCGCCGTTTGAGTGCCATATGGCGGATTAGTTTTTATCGAACAGGTTGATATGCTGTCTGTATAAATATAACATGAATCGGCTGGCTATTTCAGACGACCTTATACATTTCTTAACCATCCAGCGTAAAAAGACGTACAAAAACCAAGCTGTCGCAATCGAATCATTTATAATTTCATGAAAATAAAAACAAAGGATTTCACACCATGGCAAAAAAATTCCCCATCTTCCCCAAAGCGCCGGAGCGCATCTGCTGGGGTTGCGACAAATATTGTAAAGAAGACGATTTGCAATGCGGCAACGGCTGCGAGCGCATCCAGCACCCCATCGAATTGGACGGGCGCGAGGTGGTATAAAAAGGCGACTGGAGCAATTTGTTGAGCGAAGAGCAGCAAATCGAACTGGGCTTGAAAGAAGCGCCCAAACCCGCCAAGCCGCATATCAAACTGCCGTTGCGGAATAAAACGGCTTAAGCACCCCGCCAAGCTTAAGGGGTCGTCTGAAAACCGAAGGGCGCAATCATGCGCCCTTATCTTTTATTTCAACGATGCACCAAGAAATTGACCCCACCTGCGCCAAACTGCCGCCGCCTATCTCTCTAGCAAACATACTTAATTTTTAAATACGGTATCTCATCAAATTCCGTCATTCCCATGCAGGCGGGAATCCATTTTTGAAATTCAGAAACTGTTTTTCCAAATCAAGATTTCTAAAGTTTTACGATGGATTCCCGCCTGCGTGGAATGACAGCAACAGAAACGACAAAGGTTCAAACCTCCCATCCCAATGTGGCTTCCCTGCCAAAGGTCGTCTGAAAACGCCAAAATATGCTTTTCAGACGACCTTTCCCATCTCCCGAACCCGTCCGCGAAAAATGCTAAAATAACCAATTCATAAGCAAATCCACCTTTTTCAGACGACCTCGATGCTCACCGATTTAGAAAAAAACGCCATCCGCGACCATTACCAAAATATCGGCAAAAAAATCTGCCCGGTTTCCGTCCGCGCGCTTCGCAGCGGGAAATGATTGCGGCGGTTGCCAACGCTTTTTCGCGGACGTTGACGCGCGAAGAAGGCGGCGAGCCGCCCAAGCGCGAGGGCGAGAGCATTGCCGTTATCGAAGGGCCGACCGGCGTGGGCAAATCGCTTGCCTACCTGCTGGCGGGCGGCATTATGGCGCAGACGCGCGGCAAGCGGCTGATTGTGAGCAGCGCGACGGTTGCCTTGCAAGAGCAGTTGGTTGACCGCGACCTGCCGTTTTTTTGGTTGAAAAAGCGGTTTTGGAACTGACCTTCGCGCTTGCTAAAAGGGCGCGGCCGCTATCTCTGCCCCTACAAACTCTACCAGCTGACGCAAAGCAACGCCCAGCAAAACCTGCTCGGCTTCGAAGCCCCCGCCGTCTTGTGGGACAGCAAACCCAAGCCCGAAGAATTGAAGCTGCTGCGCGACATCGCCGACGAATTTTCCGCCCGACGGTTCAACGGCGACCGCGACACTTGGCCGGAAAAAATTGACGACACCATCTGGATGAAGGTGAACAACGACAACTACGGCTGCCCTCAAAGCCGCCTGTCCGAACCGCTCCGAATGCCCGTTTTACCTTGCACGTGACACGCTGGAAACCGTCGATGTCGTCGTAACCAACCACGATTTGCTGATGGTCGACATCAGCATGGGCGGCGGCGTGATTTTGCCCGACCCTGAAAACAGCTTCTACTGCATCGACGAAGCGCACCACCTGCCCAAAAAGCACTCAGCCAGTTTGCCGCCGAGCATTCGTGGAACCAAGCCGTGTGGGCGTTGGAAAAAACTGCCGCAGGTTACCAGCAAAATCGCCGCACTCACCGACAAAGGCGAGTTGGCGAACCTTGCCGACGAAGCCGCCGCCGCGCTGCTCGAAAGCCTGCACGAATGGCAGTTCCACCTCGCCGAAGAGCCTTCTTTGAGCTTGGGGTCGTCTGAAAACGACAGACGGACAAACAGCGAACCGACTTGGCTGTGGGAAGACGGTAAAATCCCCGCAGGCCTCGAAACCACGGTTTCCAACACCGCCATCGCCGCCCGCAGCCTCTACAAACACATCAACAGCCTCAACGACGCATTGTCCGCCGCCCGCCGCGACAAAGACCAAAACAGCGCACAAATCGACCGCCTGAGTACCGAATTCGGCGTATTCCGCGCCCGCATCGAACAAATCACCGCCACATGGGATTTGCTCTCCACCGTCCCACTCGAGGGCGAAGAACCGTTGGCAAAATGGATAACCCGCCGTGCCGACGACAAAAACGACTACATTTTTCAACGCCAGCCCCATCAGCAGCGCGTCCCACCTGCCAACAGCCTGTGGCGGCGCGCGGCAGGCGCAGTGTTGACCTCCGCCACCCTGCAATCCTTGGGCAGCTTCAACCTCATCCTGCGTCAAACCGGACTGCAATGGCTGCCCGAAACCACCACCCTTGCCCTAGAAAGCCCGTTTGATTTCGACGCACAAGGCGAACTCTACATCCCGCCCGTACACGCCAGCCCCAAAGACCCCGCCGCGCACACCGCCGCCATCGTCGAATGGCTGCCCAAGCTCATTTCGCCCACCGAAGCCATCGGCACACCTCGTCCTGTTTTCCTCGCGCAAACAAATGCAGGATGTCGCCCTGCGCCTGCCCGACGACTACCCTGCCGCTCTTGCTCGTACAAGGCGAATTGCCCCAAAAGCCGTCCTCCTGCAAAAACACCACCAAGCTATCGCCGAAGGCAAAGCCAGCATCATCTTCGGACTCGACAGCTTCGCCGAAGGACTCGACCTGCCCGGCACCGCCTGCGTGCAAGTCATCATCGCCAAACTCCCCTTCGCCATGCCCGACAACCCCATCGAAAAACCCAAAACCGCTGGATAGAACAGCGCGGCGGCAACCCCTTCATCGAAAATCACCGTTCCCGAAGCCGGCATCAAACTCATCCAAGCCGTCGGCCGCCTCATCCGCACCGAACAAGACTACGGCCGCGTGACCATCCTCGACAACCGCGTCAAAACGCAGCGGTACGGCCAGCAATTACTAGCCAGCCTGCCGCCGTTTAAAAAGGATAGGTTGAAACCCATAAAGAGGTCGTCTGAAACCTGATTTCCAGTTTCAGACGACCTCAACACTAAACACAATCAACACATACCATGAAAAAAACTCACTTTCATCGCCATACTTATCCCCTGCTGGTTTCCTGCGGTTCGGTTTCACTTTCCCAATCCGACCGCGATTACACCCAGACCCATCCCGCACCCAAAGCCTTTTGACTCGAAGCGTACCGAATACACTTGCACCACTTGGACGCCACCATCCCCACCCGATGCCGAATCCATCTTTGGTATCGTGCCGCCACTCTGATTCATGCTGAAGGTTGGCGCAAGAATACGCGGCAGGCTCAGGATATGATTACCCTATATGAAGCGGCAGCGTCGAAGGGGCATTATCAGGCAATCAACAACCTTTATTTACTTTATACCAACGGACAAGGGGCAAGCGGTACTTTGTATGCTCCTCAGCCCAGTCGCGCCCGCAAATGGCTGCACTACGGTCTAGACAAAAACTGGGCGATGGCAAACTACTGGTTGTTTGATGCGCTGTATGAAGGCAATGCGGGCTATCGCTATAACCCTAAACTCGCTCTTGCCTACCTGCAAAAAGGCAGTGGATTTGGGCGTGCCACTGGCACAATATGAATTGGCACGGATTTACGATAAACGATTTAAAGATTACAACACGCGCGAACTGCTGCTTGATTGCGCAGCTAGGCAAGGGTTCTCTGCCGCCATGGATGAATTGTCTAAGGTCAAGCGGATTCGTTATGGTAATTTAAAAGAATCCTTGCAATTAATGCATAATGCATTGCGCTATGGTGGTGAAGGAGGAGGAGAAGCCGCCTTAAAGTTAACAATGGTTTATGCCAAAAATAAGGCACTTATGGATAAATTTATTGCTATCCCTGCCGATCCTGTCCGCGAAGCAGCCTATGCCGAGTTAGAAAAAGCCCTTAAAGGCACAGGCACCAAAAGCGGCAACCCCTTCTACACCTTCCCACGCCTAGACGAAGTCCTCCCTCTGCCTCCCGCCAAAACCCATTGGAAAGGCATCTACTCCGCAATGAGTAAAGAAGACGCAGCGTTCTACCAAAATCCACCCGACACCGCTGCTCTTGCTGCCGATATCCTCAAACGCGGTATCGTCAAAAAAGAAGAGGTTTACTGGTCGCCGCGCCCTCCCGAGCCTCCCGAAGATCACGGGCTGTAATTGGAATCAAGACACAATATTTAAAAAGGTCGTCTGAAACCTGATTTCCAGTTTCAGACGACCTCAACACTAAACATCATCAACACATACCATGAACAAACTCACTTTCATCGCCCTGCTTATCCCCCTGCTGGCTTCCTGCGGTTCGGTTTCACTTTCCCAATCCGACCGCGATTACACCCAGACCCATCCCGCACCCCAAAGCCTTTGACTCGAAGCGCACCGAATACACCCTGCGCGACTTGGACGCCGCCGTCCCCGCCCGATGCCGAATCCCATCTCTGGTATCGTGCCGCCACACTACTGGATGCCAAAGACTGGCGTATGAACAAACAGGAATTTCAGGACATGATTGTCTTGTACGAAGCCGCGGCATCAAAAAGGGCATTATCAGGCAATCAACAACCTTTACCTGCTCTACACCCATGTGCAAGGTTCGACCCGGCATCATGTACAACCCTGCACAACCGCGCCCGAAAGTGGCTGCACTACGGTCTGGACAAAAACTGGGCGATGGCAAACTATTGGCTGTTTGACGCGCTGTACGAAGGCAATGCAGGTTATCGCCGTAATCCGCAACTTGGTCTTGCCTATCTGCAAAAGGCGGTGGATTTGGGTGTGCCGCTGGCGCAGTATGAGCTATCACTGATTTACGATAAACAGTTTAAAGATATGAATACTCGTGAGTTACTCCTTGGTTGTGCTGCCAAGCAGGGTTTTTTTCTGCTGCCATGGAAGAATTATCTAGGATCAAACGAATCCGTTATGAAAACCTACAAGAATCTTTTGCTGCTGATGCACAACGCAGTGCGCCAAGGAGGAGAAGGAGGTGGAGGAGCTGCTTTAAAGCTAAAAATGGTCTTTGCTAAGAATAAAGAACTTATGGATCAATTCTCGACATCCATGCAGACCCCATCCGAGAAGCAGCTTATAAAGAATTGAAAGTTGCTCTGAAAGGCACAGGCACTAAAAGCGGCAACCCTTCTACACCTTCCCGCGCCTAGACGAAGTCCCTGCCCCTGCCGCCTGCCAAAACCCACTGGAAAGGCATCTACTCGGCAATGAGCAAGGAAGACGCGGCGTTCTACCAAAATCCGCCCGACACCGCCGCCCTTGCTGCCGATATCCTCAAACGCGGTATCGTCAAAAAGAAGAAGTTTACTGGCCGCCGCGCAAAGATTAAGATAAACAGGACTCCTCACCGTTACCCGTACAAACTCAGGACAAACACGACATGACCTTAGACCAATGGCTGCGCCATTCGCAGTTGCCGAGACTCGAAGCCCGTATGCTGCTGCAACATGCAGGCGGTTATAGCCGTGTGCAGTTGGTCACGCAAGGCGCCGATCCGCTGCCGGAAGCAGTAGTAGCGCAACTGGATATCCTGCAGGCACGTCGTCTGAAAGGCGAGCCGATGGCGTATATTTTGGGCGGACGGGAGTTTTACGGACGATGGTTTGAAGTCAGTCCCGACGTGTTGATTCCCCGTCCTGAAACCGAGCATTTGGTGGAGGCGGTAATCGAACATCTCCCCGTAAACGGGCAGGTTTGGGATTTGGGAACGGGCAGCGGGGCGGTCGCCGTGACGGTGGCGTTGGAAAGAACGGATGCGGCAGTGCGCGCTTCCGATATCAGCGGCGGAGCGTTGGCGATTGCCCGTAAAAACGCGGAAACTCTGGGCGCAAGGGTCGAGTTTGCATTGGGTTCGTGGTTTGAGACGGATAAGACGTCGTCTGAAGACAAACACCGCTTCGATGTCATTGTTTCCAATCCGCCTTATATCGAAGCCGGCGACGAGCATTTGAGCCAAGGGGATTTGAGATTCGAGCCGCAAACGGCGTTGACAGATTTTGCCGACGGCTTGAGCTGTATTCGAGAGCTGGCGCAGCGCGCGCGGAATTTTTTTAAAAGAGGGCGGATGGCTGCTGCTGGAACATGGTTACAACCAAGGCGCAGCAGTGCGGCAGATTTTTGACGGCAAACGGCTTTGCCGAAGTCAGTACGCAACAAGATTTGGCAGGGCTGGACAGATTGACTTTAGGCATGTTCCGCCACATCGAATAATGTTTTCCAGCGGTTGAAAGTGAAGCCGCCAATCTGCCGCCTGCCGTATCGTGTCCGTTTTATTGTGGTTTAATCATGCAGCGTCGCAGCATGTAAAAGTATTTTTCCAATAAAAGTAGCAATCGTCATCGGACCGACCCCGCCGGGTACCGGGGTAATCATGCCCGCCCGTTCTTTTGCCACATCAAATTCCACATCGCCGCACAGGCTGCCATCTTCCAAACGGTTAATCCCGACATCAATCACCACTGCGCCGGGTTTAATCCATTCCCCTTTGACAAAAATTGGGAATCCCTGACGCCTACCACCACAATATCGGCAGCCCCGACTTCCTTGTCCAAGTTTTCCGTCGCACTGTGGCAAATCGTTACCGTGGCGCGGGCAAGCAGCAGCTCCAATGCCTGCGGGCGTCCGACAATATTCGATGCCCCGACAACCACCGCCTTCTTGCCTTTCGGATCGATACCGTAAGCCTCCAGCAGCGTCATCACACCCTTGGGCGTACAAGGGCGCATCAGCGGCATTTTTACCACCAAACGACCCACGTTATAAGGATGGAAGCCGTCCACATCTTTGTCCGGATGGATACGTTCCAAAACAGCCTGACTGTCTAAGCCCTCAGGAAGCGGAAGCTGCACCAAAAATACCGTCTACTTCCGCGTTCCCGTTCAATTCATCAATCAGCTTCAGCAAATCTTCCTGAGAAGTCGACGCTGGCAGCTCATAAGACAAAGACCCTGATGCCGCATTTTTGGCATGCCGATTTTTTTGTTGCGGACATATACGGCACTGGCAGGATTGTCACCGACCAACACCACGGCCAAACAAGGCGCGCGCAATCCGGATTCAGCCGCTTGGCTACCGCAGCGGATACCAGCTGCAAAACGCTCCTGCGATATTTTTTTACCGTCAATCAATTGAACTGTCATGAAATTTCCATTTGGTTATCAATAAATAGCAAACGCAATTATCGCATTTTTTTAAAAATGATTTGGCAGTCGGATAACAGCAAAAACCGAAACTGTATTTTTTTGAACGGCATTACACCCAGTATGAAGTAGGCGAAAAATTAAATTTTAAATAAAAATAAACAGATAATTTAGAAAAAGAAAAAATGATCTCAAATTGGATTGACAGGATTTCAGCGTATCTGTATATTCCCATTCTTCAGTCGGGGGCGTAGCGCAGCCCTGGTTAGCGCATCTGCTTTGGGAGCAGAGGGTCGTGAGTTCGAATCCCACCGCCCCGACCACCCAAAAATTCAGCACGAATCGGCATGAGCGCCCGTAGCTCAACCGGATAGAAGCACCGACCTTCTAAGTCGGGGGTTACAGGTTCGATTCCTGTCGGGCGTGCCAAAAAGTTAATGGTGGCTGTAGCTCAGTTGGTAGAGTCCCTGGATTGTGATTCCAGTTGTCGTGGGTTCGAGTTTCCCATCAGCTACCCTCAATAAAAAAATCCTGCATAGCAATATGCAGGATTTTTATTGTCTATTGCATTTCAAATAGCGGTTGGACTTTTGCATCATCCGTGAGAATTGAAGTATTTGGTTTTTGAAGTGTTGTTGGATACAAGATAAACTTTTAGGTAATCTCAAGGTCGTCTGAAAAGGATCTTTGAAAGTTATCTCTAACGAAACGGACTTTTCATACGATTTTAAAAGGAAACTCATGCACATCACATTTCCTGAATGGTTTGATGATCTTACCGAATTTGAAGCCGAGAACAAAGGCTGTCTATTGGATTTTCCATTATGTATCAATGGGCAAAATTTTGTTTTTACATTCTACGATTTATGCCGCCTCAACCAAACCCGTGCCGATGAATCTGACCCAGTCGGCTTTTTGAAAAACGAAGCAGTCGTTGTGCTGCAAGCGGTAAATCGGGAAAACATCACCCGCTTTGTTCAAGCGTTTTTCCAAATAGAGTGAAAAAAATAAAAAAACATGAAAAAGCACATCGAAGACCTGCGTAACGCCCTGTATAACCATGATTTAACTGTTGCTTCTGAGGAGGACAGCCCCGCCTTCCCTGCCATGTGGACGCTGTCACATCCCTATTTCACGCTACCAATGACCATTGCTTTTTATAATGTGAACGATATCCGTATCGTACCGTTGCACGAGAGCTTCGGTTGCTATCTGATGGAGCAACCCGAAATATCGCTGTATTTCACTAAAACCAACCGCCATTCGTGGCAGCGTGATTTGGCCGTTTTTATTCAAACGCTGATGCAATACATTCATTCAATCGAAGCGGAACGCGACAAGGCTATTCGAAGGGACATTTGAACAAACAGTCTTCCGATAAACACGGTTTTCCAAACAGAAAGACGTCGTCTGAAAAACAGTAAAGGGTTTTTCAGACGACGTCTTTGTTTTTACGCGGTTCTTAGAAGCGGTAGTTCACGCTCAAGCGGACATCGCGGCCTGGTTCAGGCAGGGAATTGGCACCTGCGCGTTGGCTGTGCGGCTTGTAGTTTTTATCAAAGACATTGTTGACGGAGAAGTTGACGTTCAAGTCGTCTTTGCCTGTCGGTTTCCAGTTGGCGAAGATATCGTTGACGCCGTAGCCTGCGCGGACGACATTCAGAGCCACATCAGAGCCGCGCGAGGTCGGTGCATAGCCTGCATTTTGGACATAACGTCCGCGCCAGCCGATTTCCAGATTCGGATTGTCGAATTGGTAAGACAGACCTGTCGTCCATGTGCGTCCCATCGGGATGGCGGTCGTTACTTTGTCGGCGGTATCGCCGTTCAGCTTCGGTTTGCTGTAGGCTACGCCTGCACGTGCGGTCAGACCTTTCCAGCGGTAGGCGGCGTTCAGTTCGTAACCTGTGTTTTTCAGCTTGCCGCCGTTATACCAGACGTTGTTTCGTCCTTCTTGGCGGATGGCCTGTACATCTTTGATTTGCTGATGGAAATAGCTACCGGAGAGCGTCAGGGCAGAATTCCAGTGGTAGTTAAAGCCAATTTCTGCATTTCGCGAGCGTTCTGCTTTCAAGTCAGGCGATGAAACAATCGGCCTGTTGTTTGCTAAAGCTGCTTCGTACAGGCGGGGGCTGCGGGTTGCATAGTTCAGGCTGGTGTTGATGGAAAAATCAGGGGTAATGTCATAAACCAACCCGATGCTTGGATTGAGGTTGCCGTCTGAATTTTCTGTATTACTGCTGGTTTTCATTTTCCAACGGTCATAGCGCAAACCTGTGGTCAGTGTAACCGGTGAGAAATCCCAAATGCCTTCTACATATACGCCGGCATCGCTTTTCTTCTCGCTGTTTTCTCCTTTTGAGCTGCTTTTTTGAGTGCGCCAGTTTACTCCGTATTTCAAGGTATGGCGGTCAAATAGACGGCTGTCGAGATTCAGGTTGGCTCCGTATGTCCGTACTTCGCCGTCCAATTCATAATTTGGATTGGGGACTTCGTCGCGTTTGGTGTTCAAACGGTAAACATTGGCTTTGATTTTGTCGATAAAGCCCAAGTTTCCGCCTTTGAATTCCAAGTTGGTGGTGTCTTGGGTCAGCGTGCGGTAACGCGGCGCGTTGTTGGCGGTATTCGGAATACGGTTGCCGTTGGCATCCAAAACGTATTGACCCGTACGGCGGTCAGTTTGGAAGACTTGCGAGAAATCGAACTCTTCGCGCAGGGCGCGTTCTCCATATTGTTTTTCTTGGCGGTGGCTCAATTCAATGCGGTTGTCTTCGTTGAAACGATAGCCGATTTTGCCCAACAAGCCGCGTGAACCCAATCCACTGTTTAAAACCTTATCGCTTCCGAGCAGATTACGGTAGCCTTTGCCTGCCGTGTATTCTTTATCGCGTACGAAATTACCTGAAACCAAAGCGTCAAAACCGCCTGCCTGACCATAAACGCTTGCGCCGCGTGAATAGCCTTTATTGCTGCTGATACCGGCATTTACTTTGAAACCGACGTTTTGACCTTCTCTCAGCAAATCTTTGGCTTCAACCGTTTCGGCAACAATCGCGCCGCTGGTTGCACCGATACCTGCGGAGGCCGAACCCGTACCTTTTTGCACGGCAACGACTTTTACCAATGCGGGGTCAAGCATAAAGCGGCCGTTGTGGTGGAAAATCTGGCTGTCGGTGTAGGTATCGTCAACTTTATAGTCTATTTGGTCTTGACCCATGCCGCGGATGGTTACCCACTGCGACTGACCGTTGCCGCCGCCGAAACTGATAGAGGGTTCGTTGAACAATACGTCTTTTAAATCAGTGGAAGTCGTTTCTTCCATACGTTTTGTCGTTACACGGTGTGTGGCGCTTGTGGCCTGACCTTTAACGGTAACGGTATCAAGCACAACATTGTCTTTAGCTTCATTTTCTGCGTGTGCAAAACCGGCTGCCAGTGTCAGTGACAGCAGGCTCAGTCGGAACAGGGGCGTATTCATTGAGAAATGTCCTTAATAAAATGACAGTAATAAAAAAATAAAAAGCAAATAAAGATGAATTATCTTTCTAAAGATGATGCAATTTTAGTAATAATCATCATTTATAATAATGCATTAAAAAGAGACTAGTTGTAAATGAGTTGCTATTTGAATTTGTAAAAACGGAAAAGGTTGTTTTTAAACGAACTTTGCAGTTGGTATATCAGGCCGTCTGAAAAATAAGTGATCGGGCATTTTTGCGTATGAAAATATTTGGAAAGACTGCATAGAAATTTTTACTTTTTCCCTTGAATTTGTCGCAAACAACCCAAATCTACCCGCCATTACAGGCAGGCTTTTTCCATGAAGCGTGCCGCTATTTTTTCAAACCGTGTCTGTCATGATCAGGGCAGACAATTGTTTTCAATCTATTTATTTATCGGAGCATTAAGACATGACCATCCGTCCCTTTACACGACCGCGTAGTCGTCAAACGCTTAGAAGCTGAAGAAAAAAACCGCCTCCGGCATCGTTTTGCCGGGTGCGGCTGCTGAAAAACCCGACATGGGCGAAGTAATCGCCGTGGGTGCGGGTAAAATCGGTAAAGACGGCGCGCGCCGTCCGCTGGATGTCAAAGTCGGCGACAAAGTGATCTTTCGGCAAATACAGCGGCCAAACCGTTAAAAGCCGACGGCGAAGAGCTGTTGGTGATGCGTGAAGAAGATATTTTCGGTATTGTTGAATAAACATTCCGTCTATTCAGAACAACAGGTCGTCTGAATCAGACGTACAAGGTTTTCAGACGACCTCAAACAACTATTAATACTAATTTTGGAGAATCTAAAACATGGCAGCAAAAAGACGTACAGTTCGGTAAATGAAGTTCGCCAAAAAAATGGTAAAGCGGCGTCAACGTACTTGGCAAACGCCGTACGCGTAACTTTGGGTCCCTAAAGGTCGCAACGTAGTGGTTGACCGCGCTTTCGGCGGCCCGCACATCACCAAAGACGGTGTGTCTGTTGCAAAAGAAATCGAATTGAAAGACAAATTCGAAAACATGGGCGCGCAAATGGTGAAAGAAGTTGCGTCTAAAACCAACGACGTGGCCGGCGACGGTACCACTACCGCCACCGTATTGGCGCAATCCATCGTTGCCGAAGGCATGAAATACGTGACCGCCGGCATGAACCCGACCGACCTGAAACGCGGTATCGACAAAGCCGTTGCCGCTTTGGTTGACGAGCTGAAAAACATTGCCAAACCTTGCGACACTTCTAAAGAAATCGCCCAAGTCGGCTCGATTTCCGCCAACTCTGACGAACAAGTCGGCGCGATTATCGCTGAAGCGATGGAAAAAGTCGGCAAAGAAGGCGTGATTACCGTTGAAGACGGCAAATCTTTGGAAAACGAGCTGGACGTGGTTGAAGGTATGCAGTTCGACCGCGGCTACCTGTCTCCTTACTTCATCAACGACGCTGAAAAACAAATCGCTGCTTTGGACAATCCGTTTGTATTGTTGTTCGACAAAAAAATCAGCAACATCCGCGACTTGTTGCCTGTTTTGGAACAAGTGGCCAAAGCCAGCCGTCCGCTGTTGATTATCGCTGAAGACGTAGAAGGCGAAGCCTTGGCGACTTTGGTGGTGAACAACATCCGCGGCATTCTGAAAACCGTTGCCGTGAAAGCCCCTGGCTTCGGCGACCGCCGCAAAGCCATGTTGCAAGACATCGCCATCCTGACCGGCGGCACGGTGATTTCCGAAGAAGTCGGCCTGTCTTTGGAAAAAGCCACTCTGGAAGACTTGGGTCAAGCCAAACGCATCGAAATCGGTAAAGAAAACACCACCATCATCGACGGCTTCGGCGACGCAGCCCAAATCGAAGCGCGTGTTGCCGAAATCCGCCAACAAATCGAAACCGCAACCAGCGAATACGACAAAGAAAAACTGCAAGAGCGCGTGGCTAAACTGGCAGGCGGCGTGGCAGTGATCAAAGTCGGTGCCGCTACCGAAGTCGAAATGAAAGAGAAAAAAGACCGCGTGGAAGACGCGCTGCACGCTACCCGCGCAGCCGTTGAAGAAGGCGTGGTTGCAGGCGGCGGCGTAGCCCTGTTGCGCGCCCGTGCCGCTTTGGAAAACCTGCACACCGGCAATGCCGACCAAGACGCAGGCGTACAAATCGTCTTGCGCGCCGTTGAGTCTCCGCTGCGCCAAATCGTTGCCAACGCAGGCGGCGAGCCTAGCGTGGTTGTGAACAAAGTGTTGGAAGGCAAAGGCAACTACGGTTACAACGCAGGCTCCGGCGAATACGGCGACATGATCGAAATGGGCGTACTCGACCCCGCCAAAGTAACCCGTTCCGCGCTGCAACACGCCGCGTCGATCGCCGGCCTGATGCTGACGACCGACCGCATGATCGCCGAAATCCCCTGAAGAAAAACCAGCTATGCCTGACATGGGCGGCATGGGTGGTATGGGCGGCATGATGTAAGGTTGTCCCCCAGCCTAAGCGCAAAAGAAAAACCTGCACGGACAACCGTGCAGGTTTTTCTTTTGGAAGAAGGTCGTCTGAAAACGAGAAGGGTGGATTTTCAGACGACCCTGGCTTATCTTGCCTGCTCCATAGCAGCCGTTAACGCATTAAAATTTTGCATTAGCGTTGCTTTATCGAACCAGCCAGCCAGTGTAAACAGCTGTATAAAAATCCCTATAATCACAACCATACAGCAGAAGTACAAAAGATAGCCTTTGAATACCGTCCAAACTTTAACCTGACCCATTTGCATCAAGCCGACCGCCTGCACCCAAAACACCCAAGTCTTCCAAAACATCAGCAGCGGCGTAATCTGTGGGACATAAAACACAAGCAGCGCCGGAATCATCAGAGCCTCCGATGCCAAGATGAATCCCCATAAAGGCAGGCGCGGCGCGCCGTTTCTGCTCAAAACATGACGCATCACGCGGCTCAAAATCAGCCACTTTATAACGGTAACCAACACGCCAAAGACGGCGGTGGCAGTGCTGACACCGAGCAAGGTCGACATATCTGCCGCATTAATCATGCCCAACAGCAGCAAAATCGCCAAAATGACAGGCAGCATATAGAAATAATCAGCAGGATTTTTTTATAGCGCAGACGCAGAATATCCCACATATCTTTTTAAAAATCATACAACATCAAACAGATATCTTCAGAAACAAAAAAAGCGATTGTATCTTAAAACGACACATAGGTCGTCTGAAATCGACAATCCTCCCCGATGGAAAAAAATTATGGGTGCCGACGGTCGATATCCAGTGGATTTTGTTCAAAATCATCGAAATTTAATTTAAGCTAAAACAAAAGTTTATAAAAATATCTCCGCACCATTTCAAAATAAACCCTTGCATGAACCCGTTGTTTTTGGTTTAATGCCCACTTCCCTGCAATGCAGATGAAGGCCAGATAGCTCAGTTGGTAGAGCAACGGATTGAAAAATCCGTGTGTCGGCGGTTCGATTCCGCCTCTGGCTACACAAAACCGCCTAAGGCGGTTATTTTTATCTCATGCCATCAAGCTCAATCCCCGTCGATAAGACATCCCACAATTTTTCATTTTCATTCTGTCATCTGACCCTGCCCCTTTCCGCTAATCGAAACGTCTTTTGTATTTGAAATATAGTGGATTAACTTTAAACCAGGACGGCGTTACCTCGCCTTAGCTCAAAGAGAACGATTCTCTAAGGTGCTGAAGCACCAGCGAATCGGTTCCGTACTATCTGTACTGTCTGCGGCTTCATCGCCTTGTCCTGATTTAAATTTAATCCACTATAAAGCCGTTCCCGCAGGCAGGCTTCGTGTGTCCCCGCATAAATCGGGCGCAAGCGTGCCTGTTGCGAATTCAATACATCAAGAAATAGTAAACTGGGAAATATCTAGATATTGTTTGAACGCCTGCCATAAGGACGATAAGATACCGACCTCATTTTATAAGGGATTGATTCAGAAACAGTTCGGCTTGCCGCAGGCAACTTTGCCGTATGGTTTTGAAGTGCGAAAGATTCAATCCCCATTTTGATACCACACAACGATAAAGATGAAATGTCCGGGTTTATTTTTTTCGAAAGGGGCGGAATGAAGGAAATTCAGCGGGGATTTTCTTTGTCTCAATTGGTTTTTTACCATCATGATGGTGGGGATTTTAACGTCGATTGCCCTACCCGTCTTACCAAAAATATGTTGAAAATACCAAGATGCAGGAAGTGCGGGCAGCCATGATGGAAAACGCCCAATTTCTGGAGCGTTTTTATCAAAAACGGAAGTTTCAAACAAAGCTCTACCCAATGGCCGGATTTGCCAATTAAGGAAATCGGCGATTTTTGCATCAAGGTGCAAGGCGACGCCAAAGGCACGCCGGACGGGCGGTTTACCCTGAAGGCAGTAGCGCGGTCGGATCAAAAATCCCAAAGTATTGAAGATCAACGAAAGCTTTGTCACGGTATCGTGTGAAACGACCGAAAGCACCTGCGAAGACAAGGCGCAACATTTCGCCAATACGGACAAATCATGCAAGATATTTGAGTCTTGAGGCATATCGATAGCAAAAGGTCGTCTGAAACCCAAATCTCAGAGCTTTCAGACGACCTCGTTTTTATCTGCAACCTGCCCCCTTACTCGCCCTGGCGGGAGAGGGCCGGGAGAGGTGGTTCTACGGGTTGTACGAATTTGGTTTTGACCTAAAGCTACAAAAGCCACCCCTCATCTCTAACCTTCCCCGCCAAACGGGGGAAGGGACAGGTTGCTGTTGCTGCAATGAGTAGCGTGGGCTTTTGCCCGCGAGATAAATGCCGAAATGGATGCCCATTCGGCTGTTGTCTGATTTGGATTTTTTTAGATAGCAGATTTTCGTGGGCAAAGCCCACGCTACTTGGGTTATCCAAAGCCTGTATTGATTGAATAAACGAGGTCGTCTGAAAATCGGGAGCGAGTTTCTCCAAAACTCAAATCCCAAAGTTTTTCAGACGACCTCGCTTTTATTCTGCAACCTGCCCCTCTCCCGTCTGGCGGGAGAGGGCTGAGAGAGGTGGCTCTACGGTTCGCACGAATTTTATTACCTAAAATCGCAAAGCCACCCTCATCCTAACCTTCCTCCGCCGGACGGGGGAAGGGACAGGTTGCTGTTGCTGCAACGGGTAGCGTGGGCTTTGCCCGCGAGATAAATGCCGAAATGGATGCCCATTCGGCTGTTGTCTGATTTGAATTGTCAGATGGTAGATTTCGTGGGCAAAGCCCACGCTACTTGGATTATCTCAAGTCTGTTTTGATTGAATCAAAGGTCGTCTGAAAACTTAAAACCCTGTTTTCAGACGACCTTTCTTTTTGTCCACGCATCTGCGCAGGGCGGTTTACTGCTTTATTTCTTATCGCCTTTTTCCGGACGCACCCAGCCTTCGATGACGGTTTGGCGGGCGCGGGCGAGGGCGAGTTTGTTGTCTTCGACGTTTTTTTGGTAATCGTGCTGCCTGCGCCGGTTGTAACTTTTGTTGCCGAGGGTGACGGGGCGACTAAGACGCAGTTGAGCCGATGCGGACTTCGTCGCCGATGACGGTTTTGTATTTGTTCACACCGTCGTAGTTGGCAATGATCGTGCCTGCGCCGAAGTTGGTTTTGCTGCCGACTTCGGCGTCGCCGATATAGGTGAGGTGGTTGGCTTTTGGTGCCTTTGCCGATGGCGGCGTTTTTGATTTTCGACGAAGTTGCCGACGTGTACGTCGTCTGAAAGGCGGGCTTGCGGACGCAGGCGGGCGTAGGGGGCCGATTTGGTTGTTTTTGTCCGACTTCGCAGTCTTCGAGGTGGGAGAAGGGGCGATTTTGCTGTTTGCGCCGATTTTTGGCGTTTTTGATGACGCAGTTTGCACCGATTTCGACGTTTTCGCCGATTTTGATGTCGCCTTCGAGGACGACGTTGACGTCAATTACGACGTCTTGTCCGTGTTTCAGACGACCCCTAAGTCGAAGCGGGCGGGGTCGCGCAGGGTTACGCCTGCTTTTGAGCAGGGCTTGCGCCTGTTCGGTTTGGAAGATGCGTTCGAGTTCGGCGAGCTGGAGTTTGTTGTTCACGCCGGCGGCGAGGTGGGAGGCGCGCACTTGGACGGGATGGACTTTGATGCCGTCGGCAACGGCTTTGGCGATGAGGTCGGTCAGGTAGTATTCGCCTTGGGCGTTGTTGCTGGAGAGGCTGTCCAGCCAGTTTTTGAGTTTGGCGTTGGGCAGGACGAGGATGCCTGTGTTGATCTCGCGGACGGCTTTTTGGGCGGCGTCGGCGTCTTTTTCTTCGACGATGGCGGTTACGCTGCCTTGGCTGTCGCGGATGATGCGGCCCAAGCCTGTCGGGTCGGCGGGAACGTCGGTCAACAGGCCGACTTTCGCTGCCGGCGGCTTCGAGCAGGGGTTTCGAGGGTGGCGGTGTCAATCAGGGAACGTCGCCGTACAGCACCAGCGTGCGGCCTTCGGCGGCAAGGTGCGGCAGGGCGGTTTTGACGGCGTGGCCGGTGCCGAGCTGTTCGGTTTGTTCGACCCAGACGACGTCGCGTTTGACGGTGTCCAAAACTTGGTCTTTGCCGTGTCCGATGACGACGCAGATGTTTTTGCGGATGAAGCGCGGCGGCGGTGTCGATAACGCGCTCGACCATGGGTTTGCCTCCGATGCGGTGCAGCACTTTTGGGCATTTTGGAATACATGCGCGTGCCTTTGCCGGCGGCGAGGATGACGATGTTGAGGGTGTGGCGGACATGATGGGCTTTCTCGAATGCAATGTTGATGAAGGGGTATTTTGGGGTCGTCTGAACGGGGTTTTTGGGGTTTCAGACGACCTTTTTATTTGGGTTCGGTGTGCGGACGTGGGGTTATGGTTTGTTGGGTTTGGGGTTCCAGCGGTACGAGTCGGCATGGCTGCCGTGTTCCAAGCGGTCGAGTGTGGTCGGTTTCAGGGGCGTGCGCGCGGATGTGTCGGCGGGACGGCTGTCGAAGTCGTAGCGGTCTGCGGTGCAGCCGCTCAGGATGGCGGCGGTAACGAAAAATCAGGGCGAGGGAACGCATGGTTTTCTCCTTGTGAAGAATGGTAGATATGGGACGAACGGGATGGCGAAGTTAGGTTTGAGGTCGTCTGAAACGGAAAAACGGTTTCAGACGACCTCTGCGGGCGGATTATTCCTCAGTTTGGGTTTCGGGCGCGGCTTGTCCGGTGCCTTGGGGTTTGTTCCATGTCGTGCCGCGTACGTTTTCTTGGTCGCCGTGCAGCGGTTTGAGGGTGCGGCGTTCGGGGCGGTATTGGTTGTAACGCATATCGCGGGAGTAGGTGCCGTCTTCGTAATAGATGCGCGTGCCTTTTTCGTATTTGGGGCGCAGGGAGGTGTGGCCGGATTCGTTTTGGTAGGTTTCCCAGGTACAGCCGGTCAGGGCGGCTGCGGCGGCGAAGATGAGGGCGGTGTATCGCATGATGGTTGTCCTTGTGGTCGGGCGGATTGGTGCCGTTGTTCAAACCCGATATTGTAAAGGTTTCAGACGAGTGCCGACAGTTTTTCGGCACATTCGGCGAGCGCCTGCATATCTTTTGCAACGGCGTCGGTAAAGGGCAGGGGATGGGCTTTACTGCCGAACCATATGGTTTTCATGCCCAGCTCTTTGGCTTGGTGCAGGTTGTCCGCGCTGTCGTCGATCGCGATGCACTGTTCGGGCTGGGCGTCGAGCAGGCGGCAGACGGTCAGGTAGGCTTGCGGGTCGGGCTTGTAGCGCAGTCCGAAGTCGTCCGTGCCGAGGAGTGCGTCAAAACGGTTTGCCAAACCCAATGCCCCGATGATAGCGCGGACGTAAAACGAAGGGCCGTTGGAAAAACGGCTTTGCGTCCTTTCAGACGACCTAAAACGCTTTCGGTTCCCTCCATGCCCCTGCAATTTTGCCAAGATTTGCGCGATGGGATGGCTTTCGCGCAGAAATTCGCGGATGTCGATTTCGGGATGGTGGATTTGCAGGCCGGCAAGCGTTGCGCCGTACCGGTGCCAGTAGTCCTGACGCAGGTCGGACGCCGCTTCTTCGGAGAGCTTGAGGCGTTGTGCCATGTAGTCGGTCGCGGCGCGGTTGATGATGTAAAAATGCCGGCATCGGCGTTGTGCAGCGTGTTGTCGAGGTCAAAGAGCCAAACGGGGAAAAGGTTCATGTCGTGTGTTGGTGCGGATTTTTGTTATGATGTTTCGTATTTTTACCCGTACAAAGGTTAGAGAATGAAACTGAAATTATCCGCCCTCGCCCTCTTGCTGGCTTCGGCAAACTTATCCGCCCAGACCGAAGTGCGCCTTGCGCGCACAAATCCTTCAGCCTCGCCCCAATCCGTCCTCGCGCAGTTTGAAAAAGCCAACGACGCCAAAGTCTCCGTTATCAAGGCGGGCAGCGGCAATGAAATGCTCAACAAGCTGATTCTCAGCAAGGCCAACCCGATTGCCGACGCGGTGTACGGTTTGGACAACGCCAACATCGGCAAAGCCCGCGAAGCAGGCATACTGGCGGCGGCGCAGCCCAAATCCGCGCCCTGTTTCAGCGGGGATGCCCGTCATCGCGGCAGTGAATTACGGCTACGTTACCCTCAACTACGACAAAAAAATGGTTTGAACAGAAAACCGCCGCTGCCCAAAAACCTTGCAGGACTTGACCCGCCCAGAATATAAAAACCTGCTGGTGACGCCCTCGCCCGCCACCTCCTCGCCCGGACTTGCCTTCCTGATGGCGAACATCGGCGGCATGGGCGAAGAGGGCGCGTTCAAAATGGTGGGCGCAGATGCGTCAAAACGGCGTGAAAGTCGCCAAAGGCTGGAGTGAAGCCTATTACACCGACTTTACCCAAAACGGCGGCGCTCTACCCGCTCGTCGTCAGCTACGCCGCCAGCCCCGCCGCCGAAGTCCACTACTCCAAAAGGCAAATACAGCGTGCCGCCGACCGGCAACCTCTTCCTCAAAGGCGGCGTGTTCCGCCAAGTCGAAGGCGCGGCAGTCTTGAAAGGCGCGAAACAGCCCGAGCTGGCGGCGAAACTCGTACGGTGGCTGCAAAGCGGCGAAGTGCAAAAAGCCCTGCCGACCGAAATGTGGGTCTATCCTGCCGTGAAAAACACGCCGCTGCCCAAAGTGTTCGAGTTCGCCCAAGCCCCGAAACACACCGACTCGCCCAGCCGCAACGACATCGACACCAAACAGAAACAATGGGTCGGCCGCTGGACGAAGACCGTGTTAAGGTAAGCGGGAAGGTCGTCTGAAAACCCCAAAACGGTTTCAAACTGATCGAAACCACGTTTCAGACGACCCCTCACCGTTTCGTTTTGAATGAAGGAACCCTCATGAAGAAGCCCCTACTCTACGCCTTCACGCTGACCGCACTTGGCGGCTGTTTCTACACCGAAACCCCTTACGGCCGCACCGCCGTCCTCGACCTGCCCGTCCATTCCCAAAACCACCATCAACAAAACCGTTACTGTCAACGCCCCGCCGGGAACGACCGTCATCTATCAGGACAGCGAGCCGGTACACCGCTACGGCTATCCCTACCCACCTTACCCGCGCCCGTATCCCGCGCGTCGGATTTACCGGTATTGAAAAATGTCTGTGAAAGCGATTTATGAAAAACTGACCAAGCTGCCCACCATTATTGGTCTGGATAATGAAGCCCTGTTGATTGAGGAACTTCAAAAAGCGAGATAGTGGATTAAAATTTAAACCAGTACGGCGTTGCCTCGCCTTGCCGTACTATCTGTACTGTCTGCGGCTTCGTCGCCTTGTCCTGATTTAAATTTAATCCACTATAGAAGACATCAGGCAAAATCTGGACAGCTTCTTGTCTATATTGAGTGACCTGCAAATTTCGCATCAAAGTGACGGCATATTCGGCGTGACGCCTGAGAACAAGCACATTTTTTCGGTTTTTGTTTTTTTGGCTTCAGTCCGTTCAAAAATAAAATTGGAATGGATATAAGCCGATACGCCGATGGGTTTGATACGGATTTCAGCGGCGATTTGACCATATAAGGACGGATATATAGTGGATTAACAAAAATCAGGACAAGGCGACGAAGCCGCAGACAGTACAGATAGTACGAAACCGATTCACTTGGTGCTTCAGCACCTAGAGAATCGTTCTCTTTGAGCTAAGGTGAGGCAACGCCGTACTGGTTTAAAAGTTAATCCACTATAAAAGCCGTATTCCTTATCGGCACGCTATTTCAGACGACCCCTCATCAATCACGGCACTTTGTCCGTCCCGACTTCCTTACAGTGTCTTCCCGCCGTTTTTTTCCCGTAAAATAATGCCTTTAACTCCCTGATACTTTGTTTTTCAGACGACCTGTCCCCACCGTAGAGGTCGTCTGAAATCCATCTCTCTCAATTAAACCCAATACAATGATTCAAAAATATTCTCATGGTTCGAATCCCGAATCGACCCTTTCACCCCGAAGCCGCCCCGAAAAACGCCTGAAAAAGGGCTGTGGCGGTTTATCTGGAGCAACATCGAAGGCTTTGCGCAAATGGATTGCCGTATTGGCGGTGTTTACCGCCGGTATCGGCATTATGGAAGCCCCTGCTGTTTCAATTTATGGGCAAAGTCGTGGACTGGCTCGGCAACTATACGCCCGCCAAACGCTGTTTGCCGAAAAAGGCTGGGCATGATCGGCGATGGCGGCGATGATGGCATCGCCCGTTTGGACCTTCCTCGCGTCCAACGTGCGCCTGCAAACCCCTGCAAGGCGTGTTCCCCATGCGCCTGCGCTGGAATTTCCACCGCCTGATGCTGGGGTCAGAGCCTCGGGCTTTTCTATCAGGACGAATTTGCAGGCCGCGTGTCCGCCAAAGTGATGCAGACCGCGCTGGCGCTGCGCGATGTCGTGATGACCGTTGCCGATATGGTCGTGTATGTGCTGGTGTACTTTCATCACCTCCGGCGTGATTTCTGGTCGCGCATCTGACGGCTGGCTGCTGCTGCCCGTTTATCTGCTGGATGATTGGATTCGCCATGAGTGATGCGCTTCCTGATTCCCCAAAGCTCGGCAAAACCGCTTCGCGTCAGGCGGATGCGCGCTCGCTGATGACCGGCCGCATTACCGACGCCTATTCCAACATCGCCACCGTCAAACTCTTTTCTCCCACGGCGCCGCGAAGCCGCTTATGCCAAGCAGTCGATGGAAGAGTTTATGGTGACCGTCCATGCCCAAATGCGTTTGGCTACGCTCCTGCACACCTGCAGCTTTCATCGTCAACAGCTCGCTGACCGTCGGCACGACCGCCTTGGGCATTTGGCTTTGGTATCACGGCCAGGTCGGCGTCGGCGCGGTAGCCACCGCCACCGCCATGGCATTGCGCGTGAACGGTTTGTCGCAATACATCATGTGGGAATCCGCCCGATTGTTTGAAAAACATCGGTACCGTCAACGACGGCATGGCGACCCTGTCCAAACCCGCACACCATCCTCGACAAACCGCACGCCCCTGCCGCTGAAAGTGTCGCGAGGCGAAATCAAGTTTCGATCACGTCGATTTTCTCCTACGAAGCAGGCAAACCGCTGCTCAACGGCTTTCAACCTCACCATCCAGCCCGGGCGAAAAAGTCGGCTTGATCGGACGCAGCGGCGCGGGCAAATCGACCATCGTCAACCTGCTTTTGCGCTTCTACGAACCGCAAAGCGGCACGATTTCGATTGACGGGCAAAACGTCGACAGCGTGACCCAAGAAAGCCTGCGCGCCCAAATCGGTTTGGTGACGCAAGATACCTCCCTGCTGCACCGCTCCGTCCGCGACAACATTATTTACGGCCGTCCCGATGCGACCGAAGCTGAGATGATTTCCGCCGCCGAACGTGCCGAGGCCGCCGGTTTTATTCCTAACTTAAGCGATGCCAAAGGCCGACGCGGCTATGATGCGCACGTTGGCGAACGCGGCGTGAAACTTTCCGGCGGCCAGCGCCAACGCATCGCCATCGCCCGCGTCATGCTCAAAGACGCGCCGATTCTGTTGCTTGACGAAGCCACCAGCGCGCTCGACTCCGAAGTCGAAGCCGCCATCCAAGAAAGCCTCGACAAAATGATGGAAGGCAAAACCGTGATTGCCATCGCCCACCGCCTCTCCACCATCGCCGCGATGGACCGCCTCATCGTCTTGGACAAAGGCCGCATCATCGAAGAAGGCAGCCACACCGAGTTGCTCGAGAAACAAGGCCTGTACGCCAAACTTTGGGCACACCAAAGCGGCGGCTTCTTGAGTGAGCATGTCGAGTGGGAAAACAATTAAACGCTTTGAAAGAAGATAAAAGGTCTCAGGCCGTCTGAAAAAAAAACAATAATTTAGATCGTGCTTAATTTGATGTCATGAATTAAAATGGTTGGGTAATTCAACGATAATCTACGCTAACTTTAGAAAGACGATATGAAACGATCTATCAAATATTTGAGTATGGCTGTATTTGCACTTGCAGCAAATGCATGGGCAGGAAGTGCGGAAGAAGAGTTGCTGAATGCATTTGTAAAATGTGATGCATCTATGTTTGATATCTTGAAAAACAAGCAGGAGCAATTGAGTAAATATGCTCCGATTGAGAAAGTAGGAAAGACTGCACGTTTTCAGTTAGGTAGTGCCGATGAAGATGGGAAAAGACAGGTTATCTTCAATAAACCGATAATAGTAAACGGCATACATTTTAGTAGTTTTTCGGCAGAATATTCGGAACTGCCGGTTAATGAGACGGGTAAAAATCCTGTCTTTTATTTCTGGGGGTTCGAGCTTAAAAAAGCTCGGGCTGCTGATGTGGTAGCAAAGTTCCCTCAATGGGGATTGAAACCGATGGGAGAGGATTTTGTGACTTCTCCGCAAATTATTATTAATAGTCATAAGTCTTTGCGTTGGCAGCCAAATATGCAAGCAACGTCTGGTTCGATGCCTGCAAAAAATACAGTAGAAAAATCGCTGATATTGGAAGAGAGTGACGGTAAAACTTCTCTCAGCTGTACTATTCAGGGTTATCCGAATGATAAGCTGATTCGTCGTGAACGACTTGATCTAATCGGGGGAAAGTAAAATGAAAAAGTTAGCTGTTTTTTTGATGACAATTTGTTTACCAATCTCAGTATTTGCCGATAAGCCAAGATTTTTGCCGATGCTGGAGGATGCTCAGAGTCGTGTTTATGCAGATATGGAAAGTATCAAAAATCATCCTCACAATCCAAATTTGTTAGTATATGATGTGATAACTAATTTTGATGATACGAATAAAAATTTGGCAGGTACTTCCATGATAGAGAAGCACTATCTGGATTGTCTGAACAGGATTGATATTATGAATCCGGAGCCGGTAAAGCTATACAGTCGTCATTTTGGAAAAGGGAAATTATTGCACGAGATTCCAAGGGAATCTGAACGGTTTGAAATGAAAGAGATTTCGACGATGAGTATACTATCTGCTACTGTGTGTAGTGTCGGCGGCCATGATTTTGGTGGTAATCCGAATGCTTTAGAAGATATGGGAAAAAGCGTTGGATAAAATGACGAAGCAGAAAGGTCGAAAAAGATAAACCTTCAAGGTCGTCTGAAACCGAAAATCAGGTTTCAGACGACCTTTTTGATTTCGGCATAACGATGCGCTAAACTTCCCGCTTGTGCCGCCTGACAAGGCGGATGGCAGATTGCCTGTTCCCCTGATTCCGCCTGTTTTTCATGACCAAGCGGGCAACAGGTTTTCTGCCACTTTATAGTGGATTAATTTTAAACCAGTACGGCGTTGCCTCGCCTTGTCCTGATTCAAATTTAATCCACTATACCGCAGCCGCGCCGATAAAAACACGACGGAGCGCATACCGCGAACGGTTTCGCGCCATTCGGCTGACAATATGTTCCAAACCAAAAATCCATCTATAAAGGTCGTCTGAAAAATGAAACCCTTGCTGATTCAAACACTGCGCACTACGCTGACAGCGTCTGTCGTACTTATGCTCGCTGCCTGTCCGAGCCACACCTCCGACAAATCGGATGCCAAGCCGAATACCCATACCGCGAATACCGCCAAGCCCAAAGCCGTGGTCGCGCTTGCGCTCGGCGGCGGCGCATCCAAAGGCTTCGCCCATATCGGCATTATCAAAGTATTGAAAGAAAACAATATTCCCGTCAAAGTCGTAACCGGCACATCCGCAGGCTCCATCGTCGGCAGCCTGTACGCTTCAGGCATGTCGCCCGACCGCCTCGAACTCGAAGCCGAAATTTTAGGCAAAACCGACTTGGTTGACCTGACCTTGTCCAGCAGCGGCTTCATCAAAGGCGAAAAACTGCAAAACTACATCAACCAAAAAGTCGGCAACCGCCCCATCCAACAATTGCCGATTAAATTCGCCGCCGTCGCCACCGATTTTTGAAAGCGGCAAAGCCGTCGCCTTCAACCGAGGCAACGTCGGACAGGCAGTCCGCGCGTCCGCTTCCATCCCCAACGTGTTCCAGCCCACCACGATTGGCGGCCGCCGATACGTTGACGGCGGTCTGTCGCAGCCTGTTCCGTCAGCGCGGTTAAAAAAACAAGGCGCCAATTTCATTATCGCCGTCGATATTTCCGCCCGTCCGGTGAAAAACGTCAACCAAGGCTTTTTCTCTTACCTCGACCAAACGTTCAACGTCATGAGCATTCCGCTGCTCCAACATGAATTGGGTCAGGCAAACGTCGTGATCAAACCGCAAGTGTTGGAGATGGGTTCTATCGGCGGTTTCGACCAAAAACGACGCGCCATCCAGCTGGGTGAAGAAGCCGCCCGCGCCGCCCCTGCCCGAAATCAAGCGCAAACTCGCCGCCTATCAATATTAACCAACCGCCTCATCGCAGCAAAAGGTCGTCTGAAAACAGTTTTTCCGTTTTCAGACGACCCCAATATAGTGGATTAAATTTAAATCAGGACAAGGCGACGAAGCCGCAGACAGTACAGATAGTACGGAACTCGATTCACTTGGTGCTTCAGCACCTTAGAGAATCGTTCTCTTTGAGCTAAGGCGAGGCAACGCCGTACTGGTTTAAAGTTAATCCGCTATACATCGCGGACGGCATCAAAGGATGTTTATGAACAACAAACTCATCGCCTTGATATTAATGGGCGTTTCGCTGAATGCAGCGGCAGACAGCGCGGAAGACAATCTGATGAACGCGCGTTCCGCCTACCGCACCGCCCTCGAAAACAGCAAACCGGCAACGACAGCAAAATCATCTCGCTGCAAAGCGACCTTGAAGATGCGCAATACCGCCTGCAAAAGCCCAAGCCGACATCGTCCGCTTGCAGGGCGAGCTTCAGGCGGCGATGAATGTGAAAAGCCAACAGGCGGAAACATTGAGGCAGGCAGGGCAGCAGCTCGATGCCGCTTTGGGGCGCCGTGTACGGTCCGGCGGAACCAAAAGCAGGGCGGTAAACGGTCTTCAGGCTGGTGCGCCTGTTGCCGCTTAAAGGTGGCCCGGATACCCTGATTATTAGGTATCTGGGGAGGATTAAGGGCGCATTTGGGTAGAATCAGGAGTGATTGGGGCGGAAATAGACGAAAACCTGTGTTTGGGTGTCGGCTGTCGAGGGAAGGGCTTTTTTTGCAAAAGGTCTCGCTTTGTCCATTCTTTTCTATTCACATTAAAAAGGTCGTCTGAAACTCGGTTTCCCGTTTTTCAGACGACCTTTTCCCAAGCATAACGTTTAAGCGTTCAACAAACTTTCATCCAGCGTCAGCTCTTCGTTTTTGTTCACCGCCACTTTGCGCGTCAGGACGTTTTGCGCGATTTCCTGCGCTTCGGCAAGAGAGTGCATCAGATAAGTGCCGCATTGGTATTCGTTCAACTCGGGGATTTTTGCTTTTGGTCTTTGACGTTGACCACATCCTGCATCGAAGCGAGCCATGCGTCGGCGACCTGCTGCTCGTCGGGCGTGCCGATGAGGCTCACGTAGAAACCCGGTGCGGCAGCCCATCGGGGAAATGTCGATGATTTCGACGCCGTTGCCGTTCAAGTGGTCGCGCATAAAGCCTGCGAACAAATGCTCCAGCGTGTGGATGCCTTTTTCGGACAGGATTTCTTTGTCGTGCACGCAAAAAGCGCAGGTCGAATACGGTAATGGTGTCGCCTTTGGGCGTGGTCATGGTTTCGCCACACGCACGGCGGGGGCGTGCATACGGGTGTGGTCGACTTTGAAACCGTTCTAACAGGGGCATTTTGTTATCCTTTTGTGCGGGTTATGTAGGTTTTCGGGATAGGATTTTTGTCCAGTAATTCATCGTCCAAGTCTGTAAGTTTGGTTCATGCTCCGCCAACTTCAATACCATATAAAGGTCGTCTGAAAACGACCTTCAGCCAAGGACAGAAACAGCTCGAACAATTAAAACAGGCGGTATTCTTTACGATTGATTGAAAAACCGTGGCCGTCGTTATTTTTGACAACTTAAGCCTGATGTTCCGCTGCGGCAGCTCCAACCCTGACCGCTAATGGTTTCACCGTATTTCAGTACGCGTGTTTCTTCGTAGCCTTCATTGTCGGGGACAAATTCGAAACCCGCGCAGCTCATAGTGGCTTTTACCTTTGGCATTCAGCGTGAAATCCAAGCCTTCACCTTGTTGGTTACAGCGTTTGGGCATAGCTTTATTCAGACCGATAAAACAATACAAATCGTTGGTTCGGGGTTTGCCGTCTTAGTGCGCTTTTGGCTGTCGCCACCACATAAGATATTGCCGCTTGGGTAGCGAAAACCCTGTCGGTAATCGTTGTTTAAGTAGATGCTGGATGAACCGGCAAAAGCGGGGGCTGTGGCAGCAAGTCAGAAGGGGTAGATATTTCATGACGATTTTCTTTCTGATTGTTTTCCGTTGGTATTACTGAATGGTCTGCCTTTCGGCTTACACTCGGCAATTTCCACCGCTTCGCCCGAAGCCGCGCTCAGGGCTTCGTTTAAAACGTCGTAGAAATCCCGTCCGTCGCGCGTTGCCAGCCATTTGCCGTTTTGCTCGGCGAAATGGTAGCCGCCGCTTTTTGCGGCAATCCACACTTTGGTTGGGCGTGTGGCGGTTGACGATGATTTGCGTGCCGTCCGCCGCTTCGATGGTCAGGACGTTTCCGCAAACTGGCAGTCGAAATCCCAGCCGTTTTCGTCGATTTGGTCTTCGATGTGTTCGAACAATTCTTCGCTCATGCGGATGAATTCGCTTTCGGTCATCACGGCTTTTTGTGTGTTTTTGTTTAAGATACCGAATCTTGCCACATTCTGCGCTTATGAAGGAAGTTTACCGATGAAATACGGCGTATTTTTGCGGCGGCAACCGCCCTCCCTGCTTTCAGCCTGCGGTTACAAAGGCGACCTCTACCCTGCCCAAAGAAGGCGACAAGGCGCGTTTCGGCGTGGTCCAAACCGGCCTGAAAAATCCATTCTTCCAAAGAACCTACCAATCAAACCAACGATTAAACCTCACCAACATGACCCTGCATTGCGAACAAGTCCCCTATTCCCGCCTTGCCGAAGAATTCGGCACACCGCTTTATGTGTACAGCCAATCCGCGCTGACTGACGCATTTGAAAACTACCAAAACCGCGTTTGCCGCGCTTTCCTGCTCGTCTGCTACGCCGTTAAAGCCAACGGCAATCTGAGCATCATCAAACACTTCGCCTCGTTGGGCAGCGGTTTTCGACATCGTCTCCGGCGGCGAATTGGCGCGCGTTTTGGCGGCGGGCGGCGACGCGGCGAAAACCATTTTTTTCAGGCGTGGGCAAAAGCGAGGCGGAAATCGAGTTCGCGCTGCATGCCCGGCGTGAAATGCTTCAATATGGAAAGCATCCCCGAAATCGACCGCATTCAAAAAGGTTGCCGAACGCTTGGGTAAAACCGCCCCCGTCTCCCTGCGCGTCAATCCCGATGTCGATGCCAAAACCCATCCCTACATCTCCACCGGCCTGAAAGCCAACAAATTCGGCATCGCCTACGCCGACGCGCTCGAAGCCTACCGCTCATGCAGCCCGCCAAAGCCACCTCAAAATCATCGGCATCGACTGCCACATCGGTTCGCAACTGACCGACCTCAGCCCGCTTGTCGAAGCCTGCGAGCGCATTTTTGATTTTTGGTTGACCGATTGGCGGATGAAGGCATCGTTTTGGAACATTTAGACTTAGGCGGCGGCGTCGGCATCGTTTATCAAGACGAAACCGTCCCCGATTTGGGCGCGTATGCCCAAGCGGTTCAAAAACTGATCGGTACACGTCGTCTCGAAACTGATCCGAACCCGCCGCAGCTTGGTCGGCAACGCAGGCTCGCTGCTGGCGCGCGTCGAGTTCATCAAACACGGCGAAGAGAAAAACTCTCGTCATGGTCGATGCCGCCATGAACGACCCTCATGCGTCCCGCCCTGTATGACGCCTATCACCATATCGAAGCGGTGGAACCAAAAACATCCTGCCGCTGACCGCCGACATCGTCGGCCCGATTTGCGAAAACCGGCGACTTCCTCGGCAAAGACCGCACCCTTGCCTGCGAAGAAGGCGATTTGCTGGTTATCCGCAGCGCAGGCGCATACGGTGCCAGCATGGCAAGCAATTACAACACGCGCAACCGGCGGCGGAAGTCTTGGTGGACGGTAACGAATACCGGCTTATCCGCCGCCGCGAAACCTTAGAACAGCAAATGGCAAACGAAATGGCTTTGTTTATAAGATTTGATCAGCTTTAGTAGCCCATAAACCACCAAGCGGGTTTATGGGCTAAAAGATTAAGTAAATCAAAGTTTTCCATATGAGTCACACGCAACTGACCCAAGACGAACGATACCCTATCCAATATCTGTCCCTTCACTGCACCGTCGCCAAAAATCGCCAAACAGCTTAACCGCCACAAAAGCATCATCAGCCGTAAAACCAAGCGTCATTGCAACCAGGGCAGCAATGCAGCACCGAAAAAGCACAACGGCAAACCAATTTAGGTTTCAGACGACCTTTGCTATCGATGCCTCAAGACTCAAATATCTTGCATGATTTGTCCGTATTGGCGAAATGCTGCGCCTTGTCTTCACAGGTGCTTTCGGTCGTTTCACACGATACCGTGACAAAGCTTTCGTTGATCTTCAATACTTTGGGATTTTTGATCCAACCGTGCTACTGCCTTCAGGGTAAACCGCCCGTCCGGCGTGCCTTTTGGCGTCGCCTTGCACTTTGATGCAAAAAAATCGCCGATTTCCTTAATCGGCAAATCCGGCCATTGGGTGGAACTTTGTTTGAAACTTCCGTTTTTTTGATAAAAACGCTCCAGAAATTGGGCGTTTTCCAGCATGGCGGCCCGCACTTCCTGCAGCTTGGTATTTTTCAATATATTTTTTGGTAAGACGGGTAGGCAATCGACGTTAAAATCCCCACCGTCATGATGGTAAAACCAATTGAGACAAAGAAAATCCCCGCTGAATTTCCTTCATTCCGCCCCTTTCGAGAAAAATAAACCGGACATTTCATCTTTATCGTTGTGTGGTATCAAAATGGGGATTGAAGCTTTCGCACTTCAAAACCATACGGCGAGGTTGCTTTCGGCAAGCCCGAACTGTTTCTGAATCAATCCCTTATAAAATGAGGTCGGTATCTTATCGTCCTTATGGCGGCATTCAAACAATATCTGAATATTTCCTAGTTTACTATTTCTTGATGTATTGAATTCGCAACAGATACGCCTGCGCCTGATTCAGCGGTGTGACGCACGAAGCCTCGCCTGCGGGTACGGCTTTATAGTGGATTAAATTTAAATCAGGACAAGGCGACGAAGCCGCAGACAGTACAGATAGTACGACAAGGCGAGGTAACGCCGTCCTGGTTTAAAAGTTAATCCACTATATTATTCGCGGTGGTAGGGGTGGTTATGGAGGATGGAGACGGCGCGGTAGAGCTGTTCGGTCAGCAGGACGCGCACCATGCCGTGCGGGAGGGTGAGGCTGAGAGGCGCATCATCATGCGGGCTTGTTGTTTGAGGCGGTCGGTCGCGCCGTCGGCGCCGCCGATGACGAAGCAGACGTGTTCGCCGTCTTTGCTGCCAGCTTTTTGATGTGTTCCGCCAGTTCGACGGAGGTCGGGGCTTGCCGCGTTCGTCGAGGATGATGAGGAATGCGCCTTGCGGATGGCTTCGAGGATGCGTTTTCTTCCGCCGCCATGCCTCTGTGCGGCGTTGACGCCTCGCGCCGCGTTTTTCGGGTTTGATTTCTTTGAGGGTGTAGGCGACGTCGCGTCCGAAGCGTTTGGCGTATTCGCCGACGGCTTCGTCCACCCAGCGGGGCATTTTGGTGCCGACGGCGAGGACGGTGATGTTCATGCGGGTTTCTGGTCGGATGGGGGTCGTCTGAAAGGTTTCAGACGACCTTTTGGTTTGAATGATGTTGAAACGGGATTCTTGAATCCGATATTTTGGGTTGTTCGGTCAAGGGGCGTCTGAAAACTTCGGTTTGGGCAAAAGGGGTAGGGCGGCGTATAAAGCCGTCTGTATGCACAGACGGCTTGGGATGATGGTTTAGTCGGCGGCGTGCCAGGGTTTTTTGCGCACCGGCGTGGAAGCTGGGTTTTTCGCCGCCCCAGAGGGTGTCGATGTCGTAGAAGTCGCGGACGGCGGGCAGCATGACGTGGACGACGAGGTCGCCTGCGTCAACGAGCGTCCATTCGCCGCCGTCGCCTTCGGTGCTGAGGATTTCGAAGCCGGCTTCTTTGAGGCTGACGGCGACGTTGTTGGCGAGGGCTTTGACTTGGCGGGTGCTGTCGCCGCTGGCGATGATCATGCGGGCGAACAGTGAGGTTTTTCTTGGGTTTGGAGGACGGAGATGTCTTTTGGCTTTGATAGTCTTCGAGGGCTTCGACGGCGGTTTCGACCATTTTTTGCAGGTCTTGCAGTTCTTGTTCGTTCATTGTTTTCCTAATGGTGGGAATGAAATGGGTTTGACGGTATTATAACTTATCTGTATGAATTTACGCCATTTTCCGCTTTGGTACAGTTTGTGTTCGCGGATGTAGCGGGCGACTTGGGGCGGAGGTCGTCTGAAAGTCTGCCGCTTTGGAGGGTTTTAGTGGATTTGGGTGGAGGAGGTGTTGTGCAGGGGGCGTTGAGGATGCGGACGCTGCTGTTTTGGAGGGCTTCGCCCAGCCAGGCGTGGAGTTCGCGCGGGGTTTGGTTGAGGTTGTCGCCTTGGCGCATGGCGACGGCGATGTGGGTTTGGCGCACGAGGGTCTCGCCATTTCTTCCGCGTGTGCAGTTTCATGAGGCTGTCGCTGCCCGCGAGCCACCAAAGTTGGGCGGCGGGGAATTGCTGGCGGAAGATCGGACGGTGTCGAAGGTGTACGTTGAGCCGTCGCGGACGATGTCGCAGTCGCTGGCGGCGAAGCGGGGGTCGTCGGCGATAGCCAGTTCGGTCATGATGAGGCGGTCTTGGGCGGGGCGCGGACGGGTCTTTGTGGTAGGGGTCGCCTGCGGGCAGGAAGACGACGGTGTCGAGTCCGATTTCGTCGGCGAAGGCGCGGGCGATGTGGAGGTGGCCGTTGTGGATGGGGTCGAAGGTGCCGCCGAAAAGTCCGATGTTTTTCATGGGTGTCCTTGGGTGTGGGATGTGCGCCTGTTTGGGTTTTCAGACGACCTTTCGGGTTTATGGGTTGGCGGGTCGTCTGAAAGGCTTTTTGCTTCGGGACTCGCTGTCGACAACCAGGGTAAGCTTGCCGGTCGTCGGATGGATGACGAGTCCGTGGACGGCGATGTCGGCGGGCATGAGCGGGTGGTTGCGGATGACTTTGACGGTGTGGCGGACGCTGTCTTCTACGTTGTCGAAACCGGTCAGCCAGTTGTCGAGGTCTATGCCGGCGTTGCGCAGGGTTTCGATGCGGTCGTCGGGGATGTCGCTTTCGTGTACTTTTTCGAGGAAACCGCGGCGTTCAGCCCCTTCATGCCGCAGTCGTGGTGGGCGATGACCATGATTTCTTTGACTTTTGAGTTCGAACACGGCGACCAAAAGGCTGCGCATGACGGAACCCTGAGGATGGGTAACGACCGCGCCGGCGTTTTTGATGAGCTTGGCATCGCCGTTTTTCAGTCCGAGCGCGTCGGGCAGCAGCTCGATGATGCGCGCGTCCATGCAGGACAGGATGGCCAATTCGCGGCCGGGATATTTGTCAGTGAAATATTTTTCGTATTCGCCCTGATTCGACAAAAATTTTGGTTATAGGCGAGAATTTCCCGCTCAATTCGCTCATGGTGTTGGACCTCCGAAAGAATGGGACGATTATAGCGGTTTCTGGGCGGTTTGGCTTTGCAGCGTGTGCCGTCCGGCTATGGATAGAGTTGGTTGCAAATTGAAGCAGAGCAGATACAATCCGCTTTATGATTATGTATTGATTGGATTGAGGAACAGCCATGTTTTCGCGCCCTTGTTTTTCCGAACGCTCGACCGCCGCACCCACGACGCGCTTCTACGATTGGGCGCGGGCAAGTTACGGTGTGTCGGACGACTGGAACACGCTCTATCTGAACGGGCTGGCTTTTGGGTCGTCTGGAATCCGTTTTGGCGCGAACGGATCAAACAAGACTGGCAGGAAGGGCTTGAAATTTCAGACGACCTCTGCCTGCAAACGGACAACTGGCTGGCGATGGGCGACAGTTTGCAGCACTTTGGCGCACGAATGGAAAAAGCCTCGACTGCTGCACGGCTGGCGCGATGAAAAGTTTGACGTGCGACGACGCGGGCAAGGTTCTCTTTGCGTTGAACGCGCCGCCTTCCGCCCGTTCGTTCGACTCGACAGAGCCAAGCCGTCCACCTCAACGGACTGGTGCAAAACCGACGGCGGCTGGCATTTTTGGATAGGCCGCCGCAGCCCGCACAAAGCCGTCGATCCCGACAAACTCGACAACCCTCGTCGGCGGCGGCATTGCCAGCGGCGAAAACCCCGTTTGAAGCCGTCTGCCGCGAAAGCGAAGAAGAAGCCGGACTGATGCCGCCCGCCCTCGACAACCTCCGAGCCGCCGCCCGAATCCACAGCCTGCGCCTCCCGTATCGCGCGGCATCCACAACGAAATCCTGCACATCTTCGACATCGTCCTGCCCGAATCCGTCCGCCCCGAAAAATCAAGACGGCGAAGTCGCAGGGTTTGAATTGATGAACGTTTCGCAACTCATCGAAACCATGTTGTCCCAAACCATGATGCACGATGCCCAGCTCGTTACCCCTAGAAGCCCTCAAACGCTACGGCGCGCTCGACAGGCAGCATCCGTTGCCTCATGGCTGGACAGCCTTTGCCGCTGAATGCAAAAATAAAACAGTACAAAACCATTAACGCCCCGCCGTTTCCCTTTCCTGATTCCCCGAAAAAGGTCGTCTGAAACCCATGCTCCGACTTACCGACATCTGCAAACGCTTCGACAGCAAAAACTGTCGCCGACCGCATCAGCCTGACCGTCTCTGCAGGCGAAACCCTCGCCGTCCTCGGACGCTCCGCTGCGGCAAATCCACCCTGCTCAAAAATCATCGCCGGCATTGTCAAGCCCGACAGCGGCGAAGTTTGGCTGATGGGCAGGACATCACCGCCGTCCCGCCCGAAAAAGCGCAACGTCTCGCTGATGTTCCAAGACTACGCCCCTGTTCCCCGCACCTGACCGCCTCAAGAAAAACGTCGGCTTCTGACTTAAAAATGCGCCGCCCGCCCCAAGCCGAAATCGAAGCACAAACCATGCAGAGCTGCGCGACATCGGTTTGGAAAAACGAAGCCCGCCGCAAACCCGCAGCCTCTCCGGCGGCGAACAGCAACGCCTCGCCCTTGCCCGCGCCCTGATTATCAAACCGTCCCTGCTCCTCTTGGACGAAGCCTTCCAGCCTCGATACCCACCTGCGCCACAGCTCTACCGCCTGACCGACGAGAGCATCCGTCGTCAAAACATCCCCGCCGTCCTCGTGACCCATTCCCCGAAGAAGCCGCTGCGCTGGCAGACCATATCGCCCTCATGCACGAAGGGCGCATCCTCCAATACGGCACGCCTGCCGAACTCTTCCGCCGCCCCGCCGACGCCCTGCCGCCCGCCTGCTCGGACTGCCCAATACAAACGATGCGCGCCATATCCCGACACACGCCATCCGTCCCTGACCTGCAAGGCACACCCCTGCCGCATCCTGTCCTCACCCCTGCCCGACAGCCTGCGTCTGACCTTCGCCCACCCCGGAATACGGCGAACTGACTCTTCTTCTGCCCGCCGGACAGCTACCCGCCGGCGATACCGTGCCGATACATATCGATAAAGCGACAAATCGTCTGGTTTGAAACCATCTCAATGATGCTTTTGTGTCCCGCCTGTCTGTTGACACATTAGGGCTACAGTGCTGTCGTCTGAAAATTTTCAGACGACCTTTTATGTCAACACATCAAGGCGTTATCAAATATTGGTTTCCAGATAAACGACTTGGGTTTGCAGATATTCTTCCAAACCGTGTTTGCCGTCCGCGCCGCCGATACCGGATTTTTCCAGCCCGCATGGAAGCCCTGCATGGCTTCGAAGTTTTTCGCGGTTGATGGTGGTTTCGCCGAATTGCAGGCGGCGGGTGACGTAGAAGGCTTCCGTTCAGGTTGGTGGTGTACACGGAGCTGGTCAGACCGAATTCGCAGTCGTTTGCCAAGGCGATGACTTGGTCGAGCGTGTCGAAAGTGGGAAACAGGCAGGACGGGGCCGAAGGTTTCTTCCTTCATGATGTCCATGTTGTTGTCGGTGTCGGTCAGCAGGGTCGGCTCGAAGAAGTAGCCGCGTCCTTCGGCGCGTTTGCCGCCGCAGACCAGCGTCGCACCTTGTTTGACGGCGCGTTCTACTTTTTCGGCAACGGCTTTGACGGCGCGCTCTTCAATCAGCGGCCCCATTTCCAGCGCGCGCCTGCTTCGGCTTCGGCAGGGTTGCCGTAGCGCACGCCTTCATGGCGGCGGTCATTTTTCAATGAACGCGTCTTTTCAGGCTGCTGTGGACATAGACGCGCTCGGCGCAGTTGCGATTTGACCGGTGTTGCTGACGCGCGAAGCCGAGATGGATTTCACCGCCAAGTCCAAATCCCAGCGTCTTTCAAAACGATGGCGGCGCTTTGCCGCCGAGTTCCAGCGAGACTTTGGTGATGTTGGCGAAGCGGCTTCCATCACTTTGGCGGCCTGCTTCGACGGAGCCGGTCAGGCTGACCATATCGACTTGCGGATGGGCGGACAAGGCGTTGCCGATTTCCGCGCCGGAGCCGTTCACCACGTTGAACACGCCTGCGGGCAGTCCGACCGCATCGACGATTTCGGCGAAGATGTGGCAGTTGATCGGGGTCACGCTGCTGGGTTTGACGACGATGGTGTTACCCGTGACCAAAGCAGACTACATTTGCGGGCAATCAGGAAGAAGGGAAGTTCCACGGCAGGATGCTCGCCACGACGCCCAGCGGACGTTTGAACAATAAAATGTTTTCGCGCGGGCGGTCGCTTTGGATGATTTCGCCTTCGTAACGGCGCGCCCATTCGGCTTGGTAATCGAGATAGTCGACGGTGAACATGACTTCCACGCGCGCCAAGTCTTTGGTTTTGCCGCCTTCAGCAACGATGGTGTCGGTCAACCCGTCGGCGCGTTCGCGTATGCCTTGGGCGATTTTGCGCAAATACGCGCCGCGTTCGACCGCAGGCAGCCGCTCCCATGCCGGTTGCGCCGCACGCGCCGCCGCTACGGCGCGGTCAACGTCCGCTTTGCCGCCTTTAGGTTCGCGGGCGATGGCCTCTTCGGTGGACGGGTTCAATACGTCGCGCCATCTCGCCGTTGAAATCGTTTTTCAAAGCGTCCGTTGATGTACATGGCCAATTGTTTCATTTTGAAGTTCTCCTGTTGTTGTAGTCGCGTGTAGTCAGTGTATGCCTTTTATGCCGCCGCTGCAATGAAAAATGCTGTTTGAGAATGCAAATTTAATAATATGGACGTTTGTTTTCAGACGACCTTTTGCTTTTTATGTGCAAGGCTGTAAGGTTTGGGCATTCCCAACGTCTAATCGATACAAACCGTCCACACAGGAAACATAGAGATGAAAACCCCGCACATCTTTTTCCCTTTGCGCCAAGTTCGGCTGTCTGTTTGCGCTGGGCGCCTGCTCGTCCAAAAATGCCGATGCCGAAGCCGCGACCGTACCGCACACTTTGTCCACTTTGAAAACCGCGGACAACCGCCCCTGCCAGCGTTTATTTGAAAAAGACAAACCCGACCCTGATTAAATTTCTGGGCAAGTTGGTGTCCTTTGTGTTTGTCCGAATTGGGGACAGACCGAAAATGGGCGCAGGATACAAAGATTCGGTTCCCGCCAACCTGATTACCGTCGCCTCGCCCGGCTCGCACGAGAAAAAAAGACGGCGACTTTCAAAAAAATGGTATGCCGGTTTGAACTATCCTAAAGCTGCCCGTCGTTACCGACAACGGCGGCACCATCGCCCAAAAGCCTGAATATCAGCGTTTATCCTTCGTGGGCATTAATCGGCAAAGACGGCGACGTGCAGCGCATCGTCAAAGGCAGCATCAACGAAGCGCAGGCATTGGCGTTAATCCGCGATCCGAATGCCGATTTAGGTCGTCTGAAAAACTCGTTCTACAAACCCGACACACAGAAAAAGGATTCAGCAAATCATGAACACGCGCACCATCTACCTCGCCGGCGGCTGCTTCTGGGGCTTGAAGCCTATTTCCAACGCATAGACGGCGTGGTTGACGCCGCATCCGGCTACGCCAACGGCAAAACAAAAATCCGAGCTACGAAGACGTGTCCTACCGCGACACGGGCCGTGCCGAGACCGTCAAAGTGACCCTACGATGCCGACAAACCCAGCCTCGACGACATCCTGCAATACTATTTCCGCGTCGTTGACCCTGACCAGCCCTCAACAAACAAGGCAACGACATCGGCACGCAATACCGCAGCGGCGTACTACACCGACCCCGCCGAAAAAGCTGTCATCGCCGCCGCCCTCAAACGCGAGCAGCAAAAATACCAACAGCCCCTCGTCGTCGAAAAACGAGCCGCTGAAAAACTTCTACGACGCCGAGGAATACCATCAGGACTACCTGATTAAAAACCCCAACGGCTACTGCCACATCGACATCCGCAAAAGCCGATCGAACCGCTGCCGGGCAAAAACCAAAGCCGCCCCGCAAGGTGCAAAAGGCTTCGACGCGGCAACGTATAAAAACCCAGTGATGCTCGAACTCAAACGCATCCTGACCGAAGAGCAATACCAAGTGACCCAAAACAGCGCGACCGAATACGCCTTCAGCCACGAATACGACCACTTGTTCAAACCCGGCATTTATGTGGACGTCGTCAGCGGCAGAACCCCTGTTCAGCTCCGCCGACAAATCTCGATTCCGGCTGCGGCTGGCCGAGCTTCACCCGCCCGATTAACGCCGCCGCCGTTACCGAACACGACGATTTCAGCTATAACATGCGCCGCACCGAAGTGCGCAGCCACGCCGCTGATTCGCACTTGGGACACGTCTTTCGCCGACGGCCCGCAAAGACAAAGGCGGCCTGCGCTACTGCATCAACGGCGCAAGCCTGAAATTCATCCGCTTTGGAACAAATGGACGCGGCAGGCTACGGCGCGTTGAAAGGCAAAGTGAAATAAAGGCGCGATAACACGAAAGGTCGTCTGAAAAACGGCTGTTGCCATGAAGTGAAGCAGGGTTTGATGAAACGGTTACTGAAGTGCAAAAGGTCGTCTGAAAAACAAAAATCAGTTTTCAGACGACCTTTTTCCACCGCGATACTTGTTCTTTCCTCCGACAGACGGAAACGCGGATGGCTGAAGAATAAGGTTTGAAACGATACAGTGGATTAAATTTAAATCAGGACAAAGCGACGAAGCCGCAGACAGTACAGATAGTACGGAACCGATTCACTTGGTGCTTCAGCACCTTTAGAGAATCGTTCTCTTTGAGCTAAGCGCGAGGCAACGCCGTACTGGTTTAAAGAGTTAACCCACTATAGCGGACGCATCATGCGTCCTTTTTGTCTTTGATACGTCGTCTCGAAACCCGACGACAAAGAAACCGTCAATCTTCTTCCCCTTCCGGCAAACCTTTATCCTGCAAAGCAGATTCTTGGTTTCCGCCAAATCGCGTTGCAGGCGTTTGCGGTTTTGACGCCCAGCGCGCGCAGTTTCTCGGCGCGGCTGACGAGGTTGCCGCGTCCTTGCGAGAGCTGTTTGTAGGCTTGTTGGAACTGGCTGCGCTTGGTCGATGCGTTTTGCCGACGGCCTCGAGCGTTTGGACGAAGCCGGTGAATTTGTCGTAAAGCCTGCCGCCTTCAGCCCGCGATGGCGAGGGCGTTTTTGGTTTTGCTGTTCGTTGCGCCAGATGTGGGCGACGGTGCGCAGGGTGGCGAGCAGCGTACTCGGGCCGACCGGCATGATGCGCTTGTCAAAACATTCTTGGAACAGGGCGGCATCGTGTTGCAGGGCGAGCAGGTAGGCAGGTTCGACGGGGATGAACATAAACACTGAAGTCCAGCGTGCGCACGCCTTCGAGGTCGGTATAGTCTTTTTGCGACAGGCTGCGGATGTGGGCGCGGATGCTCGGGCGACGTGGGCGGTAAGTTCGCGCTCGGCGGTTGCGAGCGTCGGCGGCTTGCATAGCGGACGTAGGCGGTCAGCGAGACTTTGGAGTCGATGACGATTTGTTTGCCTTCGGGCAGGTTGGACGAGGACGTCGGGCTGAGGCGGCGCGCGCCGTCTTCTTCTTGGCGGACGGCGGCGGCTTGGACGGTATTCGCGCCCTTTTTGCAGGCCGGAATGTTCCAAAAACGCTTTCAAAATCATCTCGCCCCAGTTGCCTTGGGTTTTGTTTTGCGTGCCGGTGAGCGCGTCGGTGAGGGCTTTGGCGTCGCTGTGCAGTTGGGTGTTGAGGGTTTGCAGGCGTTTGAGTTCATTTTTCGAGGGTCAGCCGTTCGCGCGCTTCTTTTTCGTAGGTTTGCTGGAACCAGCCTCGCCGAAGCCGTGGATGCGTTCAGTTGAGCGGGGTCCAGCAGTTGGCTGAGGTGGTCGCGGTTTTGCTCGGTGAAGCGGCGGCTTTTCTCTTCCAAAATGGTGTTGGCGAGGTTTTGGAACTGGTCGCCCAAGCTTTGGCGAGGCTTTCGGTAAGGAGCTTGAGCTTTTCGTCGGCGGCGAGGCGTTCCTGTTCGAGCTGGATGTGGAGGCGTTCGTTGCGGACGTGCAGGTTGTGCGCGTTTTTCCCTGAAGCTCGGCGTAATCTTGTTTTCAGACGACCTGCTTCCTGTTCGCGCTCTTGAAGATAACCGATTTGGCGTTCGGCGGCGGCGAAGCGGTTGCCCAATTCCCTGCAACTCGCCCCTGCAAATCTTGGACATGATAGCGCGCGTCGGCAAGCTCGGCGGCGGTTTGCGCCTGATTTTGTTCGGCAAATTCAAGATGCTGGCGGCACTCGGCGAAGCGATTGCATCAGGGCAACTGCTGCGTCTGCGCCTTGTTGCGGGCGAGCAGCCAAGTGATGAGAGCGCCGGACAAAACGCAAGCGCGGCGGTCAGAGGAGCGGGACATTCATAGGTCGTCTGAAAACGGAAAAAGCAAAAACGGCAATATAGCATGTTTGCAGGGCAAGCTCGCTGCGCGCTTGAGTATAGTGGATTAACTTTAAACCAGTACGGCGTTGCCTTGCCTTAGTTTCAAAAGAGAACGATTCTCTAAGGTGCTGAAGCACCAAGTGAATCGGTTCCGTACTATCTGTACTGTCTGCGGCTTTGTCGCCTTGTCCTGATTTAAATTTAATCCACTATAGGATGAGGCGGAATGACTGATAAACCGATGCCGAACAGCGGTTCGCAGAACGCAGGCGCAGCAGTGGTAGTGAATCAATTTGATGGGCGCGTAAACGGCAGCGCCGGACTAGAGATTTGATGAGCAATTTCACAAGAAAACAGCGGATTCAGGTTTGTCGGGCAGGGATTTTGGCTTTCAGACGACCTGTTTTTGCCAAAAATGGATAGATCATTTAAAAATGGCAATGGCGATTATAGTCTGAGGCTAAAAACCCAAAAAGCTAAGCGGAAAACTGTTGTTTTTTTATCTAATTGAAAAATAAAAAGGAAAATTTAAAAATTTTCTAAAATGATGTAATTTGGCAACAAAAATCCAAAGAGCATCTATTCTAAAATAAACAATTTGTAATCAGCTTGTAACTAAGACATCGGTGTCATTCTTCAAGACATCGGTGTCATTTTCAAAAACTAAAAATAATTTATCAAAAATAATTACATTAAAGCATTTATACCGATATTTTCTTTACAAAAACTGTATAATTTATCAATTAAGGCGGTATCATGACACCCTGTCGATATGGCAGACATGCCGACGACGAATACAGATGTTGTTAAATAACATTTTGATTAATATGTAAAAGGATTACCCGAAATGAAAAATTTATTGACCTTGGCCGCAGCCTCTTTAATCGGTATGGCCGGTGTTACTGCTTCAGCCTCTATGGTTGCCCGCAATATCGAAACCGTTGCATAATTTGAAAACAAACGAAATATTTTAAACGCTTCCCAAACCCCCACTAAACAACCTTCCCGCCCGCGGCGGAGCGGCTTTCGGCTTTCAAACCGATTCCGCATCAGATGCCGACACAAACGCGAACCGCAGACCGCCCAGTTCGGCGGCGGGAACAAAAGAAAGAGAGATGACCGCGAAAAACTTAATTAAATTGGCAGCCGCCTCCCTGATTGGCATGTCCGGTCTGACCGCCAGCGCGACGACCGCCGCCAAAAACATCGCCGAAGCCGGCAAATAATCAGCCGACCCGACGATATATTGGATTAAAATTTAAATCAGGACAAGGCGAGGCAACGCCGATCGGTTGAAAGTTAATCCACTATAACATCCGCAACACAAAACACAAGAAAAGAGACTCAAAATGAAAGAATTGATCAAACTCGCCGCCGCATCGTCGATCGGTATGTCCGGTCTGACCGCAGGCGCGACCCACATCGCCGACAATATGCGTACGCGATTAAAAATAAGCTCGGGCTGTTTTAATCCCTCAAGCTGTCGGAAGTCAAAGCAAAAGGTCGTCTGAAAAGTTTCAGACGACCTTTTTGATTGGGTCGGGTTTCGGGAAAAAGGGCGATTTCAAAAACAGGGCGCAGCCGTATCGGGTAAACGGTTTTCTTTTGGTCTGTCAGGGAAAGCATGGTTTGCGGACCGTATGCTGCGTAGCCGAAAGCTGCCCTTTCTCGTTCTTTTTGCGATCGGGTGGAGGAAAGACATAGCCTGCCCTGTTATGTTGAAAGAGGGTCGTCTGAAACTTTTCAGACGACCCCTTGGCACTATGAATCGGGTGTTCAGGCAAAGGTTGAAACGAATAAAAACCGACTATCCGTTTCGTCGCGGATGGTCGAGTTTTTATAGTGGATTAACTTTTAAACCGGTACGGCGTTGCCTCGCCTTGCCGTACTGTCTGCGGCTTCCGTCGCCTTGTCCTGATTTAGTTAATCCACTATACAAAGCGTTATGCCAATTCCAGCTGTTTTTCCAAGCTTTCCACCAGATTGTCGTCCAGTCCCAAGGCTTGCGACAGGCGGCTGAGGAAGACGATTTCTTTGCGTGACAAGTCTGCGCAGACCAATCGTGCCGCCAGATAGGTTTCCGCTGCCAATGCCTGATCGTTGCCGACGGCGGCGGCGAGTTCTTCTACCGTTGCCGGATTGGCGTATTCGGTGGCAAGCCATGCGGCGGTTTCGGGGTCGTCGCCGCTTTCACGGGCGATGACTTGTTTTTCGGTTTCGTCAATCAGACCGTCCGAAGCCGCGGCGGCAAATCATGGTGCGCAAAATCACGCGGCTGTGTGTTTCGGCGAGCAGTCCGGCAGGCTCGAACGCGCCTTGCGGCACGGCTTCCTGCTGCTTGTTTTTCTGCCAGTTTTGATAACCCTGATACGCCAGATAACCCAAAGCCGCCACGGAGCCGACTTTGACCAGCGATTTGGCGGTTTTTTTCTTCATCAGCATGGACGCCAGTCCGCCGACTAAAGCGCCGCCGCCAAAAGAATTGAGCGGGCTGTCGGAAACGGATTTGCCGCTTTTTTGAACGGTTCCCAAGATTTGATTGAGCAGGTTGTTGAAGTTCATGATGATCCCTCATGGTGGTCGGTTTGGGTCTGAAATGGAGCTCGGGGTCGTCTGAAATCGGGATGGGGCGTTTCAGACGACCTGTTCACACAAGGCTCTTAACCGCGTACCCGCTCGATTTTTCGCGCCGACTTGGCCGAGTTTTTCTCGATGTGTTCGTAGCCGCGGTCGAGGTGGTAGATGCGTTCGACGATGGTTTCGCCATCTGCGACCAAGCCAGCCATGACAAGGCTGGCGGAGGCGCGCAGGTCGGTTGCCATCACGACGGCGCCGGAGAGTTTTTCCACGCCTTTGATGTAGGCGGTGTTGCCTTCGGTGGTGATGTCTGCGCCCATGCGGTTGAGTTCGGGAACGTGCATGAAGCGGTTTTCAAAAATGGTTTCCACCACGCGGCTGCTACCTTCGGCAATGGCGTTCATGGCCATAAACTGCGCCTGCATGTCGGTTGGGAAGCCTGGGATGGACGACGGTGCGGATGTCCACGGCTTTGGGGCGTTGTTGCATGTCGATGGAAATCCAGTTATCGCCGGCTTCGATGATGGCGCCTGCTTCGGTCAGTTTGTTTAACACGACTTCCATGGTTTTGGGGGCGGCATTGCGCAGGACGACTTTGCCGCCGGTCATGGCGACGGCGCAGAGGAAGGTACCGGCTTCGATACGGTCGGGAACGACGCTGTGTTCGCAGCCGTGCAGCTCTTTTACGCCTTCGATGGTCATGGTTGCTGTACCGATGCCGCTGATTTTCGCGCCCATTTTGACGAGGCATTCGGCCAAATCGACGACTTCGGGCTCGATGGCGCAGTTTTCGAGGATGGTGGTGCCTTCGGCAAGTGTGGCCGCCATCAGCAGGTTTTCGGTACCGCCGACGGTTACGACGTCCATGGTGACGCGCGTGCCTTTCAGACGGCCTTTGGCTTTGACGTAACCGTGTTCGATGGTGATTTCCGCGCCCATGGTTTCGAGGCCTTTGAGGTGTTGGTCAACCGGGCGCGAACCGATGGCGCAACCGCCGGGCAGGCTGACTTGGGCTTCGCCGAAAGCGGGCCAGCGTCGGGCCCAAAACCAAGATGGATGCGCGCATGGTTTTTCACCAGCTCGTAGGGTGCGCAGGTGTTGTTGACGGTGCCGCCGTTGATTTCAAATTCGGAGATGTTGTCGGTCAAAACGCGTGCGCCCATGCCTTGCAGCAGTTTTTTGGGTGGTTTTGACGTCGGCGAGCATCGGGTACGTTTTTTTCAGGCGCAGGGTGCCGGAAGTCAGCAGGCCGGCACACATCAGCGGCAGGGCGGCGTTTTTCGCGCCGGATACGGTGATTTCGCCGTTGAGGGGCCGTTGGCAGAGATTTTGAGTTTGTCCACAGTGATTCTTTCGTTAGTTAAAGACAAGTCCCGACGGCGCTGCCGGCAGGACTGGGATTCGTTTAGGTTCGGAATTATAAAGGGATTTTGACGGTTTTTGCGGGCGGGCGGGGAGAATTCTTCCGAAGGGCGTTTACGGGGTACGAATGGTCGGAAGGGTCGTCTGAAAACTGTCGGGCGCAGCTTCGCAATGTCTGTTGGGATATTGTCGAAGCTGCGCTTTCAGACGACCTTTTTGCTGCGCGGCGGAATGAGGCCGCCGTTTCCCTCAAGCCTTGTCCGACAGGCTGTATCCGTCGGACAAGGATAGAGCGGCGAGGGTTATTCGGCACCGACGACGACAGTGTGCAAATCTTCAGGTTTGACGCGGCGCTTCCAAGCGTCTTTTGACTTGCGCCACGGTCAATTTGCCGATGGCTTTGGGGTAGGCTTCGAGATAGTCGTTGGGCAGGGTTGTGATAACCGATGATGCTGAGGTATTTCACCAGCTTGGCGTTGGAATCGAAACGCAGGGGAAGCTGCCGATGATGTTGGCTTTGGCTTGCGCCAGTTCTTCTTCGGTCGGGCCTTCTTCGATGAATTGTTTGATGACCGCCTGAGCCTGTACAGAGCGAGTCTTTGGTGTTTTTCTTCTGGGTGGAATAGGCGATGGTGAACATACCCGCTTCGGTCGCCGGTTCGAGGTTGCTGTATACGCCGTAGGTGTAGCCGTAACGGTCGCGCAAGACTTTTCATCAGGCGGCTGTCGAAAACCGCCGCCGCCGAGGATGTAGTTGCCGGCAGCAAGGCGTAATAGTCGGGGTCGTGGCGTTTAATCAGCGGCATACCGAGCAAGACTTGCGCCTGTTCGCCGGCAAACGGGATGTCGCGGCGTTGTGCCGGATTGGGTTTGACGGGCGGGACGGTGTGGGCGGCTTTGCTGCGGTCGGGCAGTCCGTTCAACACGTTTTTCACAAGCTGGTCGGCTTGTTTTGCGGTTGATGTCGCCGACGATGGCGACGATGGCGTTGTCTTTGCCGTAGCGGCTGCGGTGGAACGCGCGGATGTCGTCAAGGTTGACTTTGCGGATGCTCTCCGCGGTGACGTTGGCGCCGCTGCCGTATGGGTGGTCGGGATAGGCAAGTTTGGTCAGGCGCGTCCGGCGGTAAAGTCGGGGGTGGTTTCCGTTGCTGTAGGGTGGTCACCGCCTCTTTTTGACGGCGGTCGAACACGGCGGGTCAAAACGGGGGTGCGTCAGGGATTGGTTGAGCAGTCCGGCGGCTTTTTTGAGCGTTTCGGGGCGGCTCAGGCTGCGCAAGACGGCGGCAGAGCTTTCCTGTCCGCTGCTGCTGTCGATTTGGGCGGCAATGTCGTCGGCGGCGGCATTAAAGGCTTCTTCGTCCAGCTTTTTCCGTGCCGTCGGTCAGCAGGGCGGCGGTGAATTCCGCCACTTCGCTTTTGCCTTCGGGGTTGAACACGCTGCCCGCGCCTTTGAAGTTGACCTGCATATCGACGATGGGGTTGTCGTGTTGCTCGACCAAAAGGACTTCTGTGCCGTTGCCGGTGGTCCAGCGTTGATGTCCACGCCTGCCTGCGCGGCGGTGGAGAAGGCGAGGCTAATATGAGGAAGGGATTTCATCGGATATTCCTTTGCGGTTTAACCCGCTGCCGGGGCGGAAGGGCGGTTTGGTGCCGTATTCCGTCCCGTTCCGAGTCATGTGCCACTTCGGGCGGGGTCGGTTCGGAGGTCGTCTGAAAACGGGAAAAGCGGTTTCAGACGACCCCTTTGGTCGGTTTATTTAGGTTGAGGCTTGTTTGCCGCCTGAACAATCGGGTGGTACAGGATTTTTCGGATCGGGCATCACAACCACGGTCGCCAAGCGGTCGTCCGTCAGCAACTGCGCGGCGGCCTGCATCTTCGACGCTGACGGCTTTCAGGCGGCGGCGGATTTCCGCTTCGTCGCTGTATTCGAAGCCGCGCGCCTCCAGCCGCCCGATGATGGAAGCCTGTGCTTCCACAGAGTCGCGCTCGTAGATTTCGGACGCTTCCGACTGCGCTTTGATGCGGTTCAGCTCTTCGGCGCTGACCCCGTTTTTCGGCGATGTCTTTCAATTCGCGGCGCAATTCGGCGATGACGGCATCGACTTCGACGTTGTCCGCCGGCATGGCGAAGATGCTGAACAACGGCATTTCACGGCTGATCAGGTCGTAACTTGCGCCCGTACTCAAAGCCATCTGTTTTGCCGCGTATCAGGTTTTTTTATCCAAGCGGCTGGACGAGTTCGCCCGACAAGATTTCCGACAGGACATCCAGCGCATAGGGGCAGTCTGTCGTCCAGACTTTCCAATCGGGGACGCGGTAGTTCAAGCTGACCAAGGGTTGGCGCGTGACCACCGAGGTCGTCTGAAAATTCACAGGTTCGCGTTTGAACGGTTCGTTGGCAAGCATATTGCGGTCGGGCTGCTGCTTGGCGGGAATGTTGCCGAACAGTTCCGCCGCGGTTTTGAGCGTCTTTTTGGCATCGACATCGCCGACAATCACCAAAACGGCGTTGTTCGGCGCGTAATATTGCCGATACCAGTCGCGCAGGTCATTGGCTTTGAGCGTGCAAATCATCCATATAACCGATGACCGCGGCTTTCATCGAAGGCAGCGTAAAGCTGTTCAGATACACCTGTTCCCCACAGCTTGCCGTCCGCCGTGTCTTCCGTGCGTTGGCGGCGTTCTTCGCGGATGACGTTCATTTCATTTTGAAATTCTTCATCGCTGAAATTGAGGTTGTGCATCCGGTCGGCTTCGAGCTTCAACACTTCGGGCAGGTTTGCCGCCGCGATGTTTTCGTAATAAACCGTCTCGCTGCGGTTGGTGTAGGCATTGTTCTCCTGCCCAAAGCGGCGACGCGGCGGTTGAATTCTCCCGAAGGTACGGCCTGCGTGCCTTTTAAACATCATGTGTTCCAAGGCATGGCTCAAAACCGCTTTTTGCCCTGTTTTTCATCCACGCTGCCGACTTTATACCAAAGCTGCGACACGGCGACCGGCGCGCGGCGGTCTTCTTTCACAATAATCTTCAACCCGTTGGGCAGCGTTTGCGATACGGTCTGCGCCAGCGTGAGTACGGGCGCGGACAAAAGCAAATATCAGGGCAAGATGGCGTAAGCTGTTCAATCTGGATTCCTCTCAGTCGGTCTGGCGCAGAGCAGTCTCTGCTTGAGTGCAAAATATTACCGAGAACGGGACGAAACGGCTGTCCGCCCGTTTTCAGTCTGCGCTGAAGCAAAATCAATAAAAACGGTAATGAGGCCGCCGTTTTCGAGTGATTCCGCTTCAGCCAAAATATGCCGGAGAGACTTCAAATCAGGACAAGGCGCGGCAACGCCGTATCGCTTTGAAGTCAATCCTTTTATAGAACGTTGCAATGATAAACAGTTCCCATATGCGTAAATAAAAAGGTCGTCTGAAAATCAAAGATTGGGTTTTCAGACGACCCCTGCGTCACAAGATGGGCGTCACATTCAACCGGATTGTCCGTCCCCCTCCAATACCAATTCCATTACCGACACCGTCTCGCCGTTGTGCCGACGAGGTCGCGATTTCACACCAGCCGTATTTCTCGTAAACCGACTGCACGTCCGGCGTATAAAGGTAAAGCTTGGGCAGGCGCATTTGGCGGGCGGCGGCGAGGCAGTGTCCAATCAACAGGCCGCCCACGCCCGACCCCCTGTGTTCGGGCAAAACGAACACATCGCCCAGCCAATATTCGTATTGGGGAAACTCTTCCATATCGTGCCGTTTGAGCGCGGCAGAACCCAGCAGCGCGCCGTCCTTTCCGACGGCGGCAAACGCCAGCGGCAGGTTTTCACCGTTCAGGCATTCCGCGTAATAGGCGCGGATTTTTGTCCATAGACGACCACGGCGCAAAGTCATGCCATTGCAGATAAAGCGCGCGGGCGAGCGGTTCGACGTGTTCGGGGCGTAAAGGCGTGATGTCTCATGAAGGGCATGATACGCCCGCGCCTTCCGCCTGAAAAATGCCTCCTTTTTGCCGATACGTTTTCAGACGACCCCTGCTTAAATCAAAATGCGGTTTCCCTGTTCAGCCTCAAACCTTTGCCATATGCCGTTTGACAAGCGTTTCAGATTCGGCTAAAACCGAAAAATGTTTGGCATCGTAAACTCCTGTAAATCCTAGATGAAAGCATCGGATACGGGCGTTTCCCGCCAAAACCCGCAGGGTGCGCGCAGGCAATCCTTACGCCCGCGCCCGCTCTAAGAAAAAAATATTGAAAATGCCGGCGGGGCAGGGCAGGTTTCCGCCGGGGCGGTCCGTCTGCCCAACCTCTGCCAACAGGAGAACTTTTAATATGTCTGACAACCAGTCCGCCCGCAAGGAAAAAAACCTTCTTCGGGCATCCCATCCAGCTCTCTACCCTGTTCCATATCGAATTGTGGGAACGTTTCTCGTTTTACGGGATGCAGGGTATCTTAATGATTCTATCTCTATTACGCTGCCAATAAAAGGCGGTTTGGGCATAAACGAGTCGCTCGCCGGCGGCATCGTCGGCGCATACGGCGGCAGCGTTTATTTGTCCACCATACTCGGCGCATGGCTTGCTGACCGGATTTGGGGCGCGGAGAGAACGCTGTTTATTTCCGCATCGTGGTCATGCTCGGACACATCGTTTTGGCAATCGCACCGGGTCTGTACGGACTGCTATGCGGCTTGGTACTCATCGCACTGGGCAGCGGCGGTGTGAAATCGTCGGCAAGCTCGATGGTCGGCTCGCTTTATGAGGCGGATCACGCAAAGCCGCTGCGCGATGCGGGTTTTTCCATTTTCTATATATCCATCAACATCGGCGGTTTTTAGGCCCGCTCCTGACCGGCTTACTGCAAACGAAGATGGGTTTCCACTACGGCTTCGGCGCGGCGGCAGTCGGTATGGCTTTCGGGCTGTGGCGCTACTCTGCGGGACGCAAACTGCTGCCGCACACGCCTGCGCCCAATCCGCTGCGTCCTGAAAAAAGTGCAGACCGCGGTGGCAGTCGCCGTGTTGATTGTCTTGGTTATCGGCAGCCTGATTGCCTCGGGTACGCTCAATTTGGACAACTTCTCCAAATTCCTGCTCGGCACGGTCATTCTCACCATTATCGCCTATTTCGCGCGCCTGCTTGGCAGCAGCCATGTGTCGTCTGAAAACAAACGCCACATCGTTGCCTATATTCCACTGTTTCTGGCCATCTGCCCTGTTTTTGGTCGGTCTGGTTCCAAGTCTATACCGTAGCAACGGTATATTTTGACAAAACGGTTGACCGCACCCTATTCAGCGAGACTGTCCCCGTCGCATGGAAAGATTCCATCCAAAGTATGTGGGTTGTCCTTTTCTCCCGGCGTAATGGCGGCAATTTGGACGAAAATGGGCAAATATCAGCCGAAAACCCCGTTTAAATTCGCATTGGCGATGATTGTTGTCGGCGTATCCTATCTTGGATTCGTACCCATATATCTCATCGGATACCCCCATGCCGATTATTGTGTTCGCGCTAATCCTGCTCGCCATCACCATAGGCGAACTGATGATCTCGCCGATTGCGCTTTCTATCGCCACCAAAATCGCCCCGCCCATGTTCAAAACCCAAATGGTCGCGCTCAACTTCTTGGGGTTCTCGGTAGGCTTCACTTTGGGCGGCGTGTTGTTCAAAGAAGGATTCGATAAGAAAGCCCCGCTGGATTTCTACTGGATGCTTTGCGGCATAGGCGTAATCACCGGTTTGGTATTATTGCTACTCGTACCTATTTTTTGAATAAAATGCTCAAAGGCGCGGATTAAATACTGATTCAGTTAAGAAGGTCGTCTGAAATGCCGTTTCAGACGACCCTATTTTTGAGGACTTCGAACCCATGAAACCCCACTCCTTCCTAATGCTCCTCCTGCTTGCCGGAGCAGCCCATGCCAACGACAGCATGGGTACAGTCAGCACAAGCGGCATCAAATATCTGAAAAATCCGCATATCGATATGCAGAGCGAAGATTTATACATCAGCGAACACCAGATTCGCGTGCATTACCGGTTTAAAAACACTTCTCGCAAGACCTTACCGAAACCGTCCTTTTTCCCTTTGCCGATTGTTCCTGCTTTCATCGATTACGACTTTGCCGACACCAAAGGCTTGGTTGACAGCTTCCGAATTTACGCCGACGGTAAACCTGTCCGCCCGCAAACCCACGTCCGTGCCTATTTTTGAACGGAGTAACGGCTCGCTGGTGGATGTGACCGCCGATTTGAAAAATGCGGTTTGACCGATCAGGAACTGATGCACCCTTGGACGCAAAAGCAAGACGGTGAAAAAATCGGCAGCAAAATCAGAGCCTGCCGCTCCGCCAAAGTCCAATCCATGCTGCCCAAGCAGCCGGATGAACTGCCCGATTGGTCGGCGCAGATTATTTACAGCTGGAAGCAAACCTTTAAAGCCAACGCTGTAACCGAAATCAAACACCAATACACCCCGCTGGTCGGCGGCAGCTTCCTGCCTTCGCTCAAAGCCAAAGACAGCAAAGCATTTATAGACGCTTACTGCATGGATGAAAACTTCCTTAACAACTTTAAAAATGTGAAAGAAGAAAAGGTCTATCACCATTTGGGCTATATCCTGACCACAGGTGCCAACTGGGCAAAACCCATCGGTAAATTCACGTTGACCATAGACCGCGAGCCTAATACCGTGATTTCACTTTGTTGGGACAAATCCTTGCGCAAAGTAGGGCCGAACCGCTTCCAAGCAGTCAAAGAAAATTTCCTGCCGAAAAAGACTTGGACATTATTTTCGTTTACGAAAACCCTAAGCGAGATATATATAGTGGATTAACTAAATCAGGACAAGGCGAGGCAACGCCGTACCGGTTTAAAGTTAATCCACTATAAAAGGTCGTCTGAAACCTTGTTTTAGGGTTTTCAGACGACCTTTTGCTACAATAAGGCTTTTCCGTTTTGCAAGGCATTCCCATGAGCAAATCCGCCGTTTCCCCGATGATGCAGCAGTATCTCGCCATCAAATCGCAGCACGCCGACAAGCTGGTGTTTTACCGTATGGGCGATTTTTACGAGCTGTTTTTGGATGACGCGGTGGAAGCGGCGAAGCTGTTGGACATCACCCTGACCACGCGCGGGCAGATGGACGGCGTGCCGATTAAGATGGCGGGCGTGCCGTTTCACGCGGCGGAGCAGTATCTGGCGCGGCTGGTGAAGATGGGCAAAAAGCGTGGCGGTATGCGAGCAGGTGGGCGAAGTCGGCGCGGGAAAGGGCCGGTGGAGCGCAAAGTCGTGCGCATCGTGACGCCCGGCACGCTGACCGACGCGGCGTTTTTGGAAGACAAGGAAACCAACCGCATCGTGGCGGTGAACGCGGATAAAAACACGTCGCCATCGCGTGGGCATCTTTGCAAAGCGGCGAATTCAAAACCAAGCTGACGACGGCGGACAAACTCGCCGACGAGCTGGCGCGTTTGCAGGCGGCGGAAATCCTGTTGCCCGAAGGCAAAAAGCCTGCCTGAGTGGTTTTCAGACGACCTCCGCCAACATCACGCGCCTGAACTCATGGCAGTTTGCCGCCGACGCGGGTGCGAAATTGTTGACCGAATACTTCGGCTGCCAAGACCTGCACGGCTTCGGTTTGGACGGCAAGGAACACGAAGCCGCCGTCGGCGCGGCAGGGCGCGCTGCTGAACTACATCCGCCTGACGCAAAAACCCTGATGCCGCAACACCTCGACGGCATTTCGCTCGAAACCGACAGCCAATATATCGGCATGGACGCCGCCACGCGCCGCAATCTCGAAATCACGCAAACCCTCTCCGGCAAAAAATCGCCGACCCTGTTTTCCATACTCGACGGCTGCGCCACCCACATGGGCAGCCGCCTTCTGGCACTCTGGCTGCACCACCCCTTACGCAGCCGCGCCCACATCCGCGCCCGCCAAGAAGCCGTTGCCGCCTTGGGTTCGCAATATGAAACCCTGCAAGGCCGTCTGAAAAACATCGCGGATATCGAACGCATCGCCGCCCGCATCGCCGTCGGCAACGCCCGCCCGCGCGACCTCGCCGCCCTGCGCGACAGCCTGTTTGCCCTGTCCGAAATCGAATGGTCCGCCGAGGGCAGCAGCCTTTTGGAAACCCTCAAAGCCGTTTTCCCCGAAACCCTGCCCGTTGCCGAAACCCTCAAAGCCGCCGTGATGCCCGAACCCGCCGTCTGGCTCAAAGACGGCGGCGTCATCAACCAAGGCTATTGCGCAGAACTCGACGAGTTGCGCCACATCCAAAACCACGGCGACGAATTCCTGCTCGACCTCGAAGCGCGCGAACGCGAACGCACCGGCCTCTCCACCCTCAAAGTCGAGTTCAACCGCGTCCACGGCTTCTACATCGAGCTATCCAAAGTCCAGGCCGAACAAGCCCCAGCCGACTACCAACGCCGCCAGACCCTGAAAAACGCCGAACGCTTCATCACCCCGAACTCAAAACCTTCGAAGACAAAGTCCTGACCGCACAAGAGCAAGCATTGGCATTGGAAAAACGCCTGTTTGAAGCCCTCCTCAAAGACATTCAGACGACCCTTCCCCAGCTTCAAAAAGCCGCCAAAGCCGCCGCCGCCCTCGACGTACTCTCCACCTTCGCCGCCACCGCCGCCGAACGCGGCTTCGTCTGCCCCGAGTTCGCCGACTACCCCGTCATCCATATCGAAAACGGCCGCCATCCCGTCGTCGAGCAACAAGTGCGCCACTTCACCGCCAACCACACCCGCCTCGACCACAAACACCGCCTCATGCTCCTGACCGGCCCCAACATGGGCGGCAAATCCACCTACATGCGCCAAGTCGCCCACATCGTCCTCATGGCGCACACCGGCAGCTTCGTCCCCGCCGACGCCGCCCAAATCGGACCCATCGACCAAATCTTCACCCGCATCGGCGCCTCCGACGACCTCGCCTCCAACCGCTCCACCTTCATGGTCGAAATGAGCGAAACCGCCCACATCCTCCACCACGCCACCGACCAATCCCTCGTCCTCATGGACGAAGTCGGACGCGGCACCTCCACCTTCGACGGCCTCGCCCTCGCGCACGCCATCGCCGAACACCTGCTGCAAAAAAACAAATCCTTCAGCCTCTTCGCCACCCACTATTTCGAGCTGACCAAACTGCCCGAAGCCCACGCAACGGCGGTCAACATGCACCTCTCCGCGCTCGAACAAGGACAAGACATCGTCTTCCTCCACCACATCGAACCCGGCCCCGCCAGCAAAAAGCTACGGCATCGCCGTCGCCAAACTCGCCGGGCCTGCCCAACCGCGCCCTCAAAAGCCGCCCAAAAACATCTGGACGAGCTCGAAGCCCAAGCCGCCGCCGTCCGCCCGCAGTTGGACATCTTCAGCACCCTGTTGTCTGAAAAACGAATACAGCGGGTTTAGCCCCAACGAAACGGCGGACATCGACCCCCAAACCGCCGCAAGCCAAGAAACCAACTCCGCCCACCACGCACTCGCCGAAGCCCTAAACCAAATCCGCCCCGACGACCTCACCCACGCGAAGCCTTAGACGCACTGTACCGCCTCAAACAGATTGCTGAAGGCGGGGAATAAAAACGCGTTGCTTCTATTGAAAAAGGTCGTCTGAAAAACCTTGTTTCGGGTTTTCAGACGACCTTTCGTTTGCCCTGCCGATTATAGTGGATTAAATTTCGATCAGGACAAGGCGAGGCAACGCCTACTGGTTTAAAGTTAATCCACTATATCACCACGGCTTGCGGGCTGGCTTCAATGTCGTGCAGGCTGCGGTAGCGAGGGGTCGAGCTGGTTGGCGATGAGGGTGAGCTGCCGGTGGAGGATGTGGCTTTTGACGTTCGTCGCCTGCTTCTGTTTGCAGGGCTTCCAAGTCGGTTCGGATTTGGGAGAGGGTCGTCTGAAAATCTTGTTCGCGGTTTGCGGGAGGCGTTCGAGCAGGTCGGCGATGCGGTAGCCGCTTTGGTAGAACTTGCGGACGAAGTCGGGGCTGCACGCGCCGTCCATTTCCGCTGCGGTATGCGCCGAGTGCGGAGATGTAGCCGGTCAGGGCGTAGCTGGTTTTGAGAAGGTTGAAGCCGCTTTGCAGGTTGTTGCCGTATTTTTTGGGTTCGCTGCTCATGTCGGAGAGGGTGCTGCTGAGGGTGGCGGTGCGCTCGTGGGCTTGGCGGCGGACGGTGCGGTATTCGACGTCGTCGGCGATGCCGTATTGGAGCTGGTCGAGGATTTTTCTGAGGTAGAGCGCCGTTGCCGCCGACGGTTTGGGCGGCGGTTTTTTCGAGGGTGAGGTAACGCCAATCCGGCCAGAGGTAGGTGACGGCTGCCCACGCGAGGACGGAGCCGACGATGGTGTCGATGATGCGGACGGGCATGGCGGCATAGACGTCCAGCCCGGCGAGGGAGAAAGCTGGTGAGGGCTTGGATGGTGATGAAGAAGGTGGAGAAGCTGTATTTGTAGCTTCGGGTCGCGAAAAAAACAGGGTGGTGCTGGCGATGACGATCCAGAGTTTGGTTTCGACGGAGGGTGAAATAAGGTACGAGGGAGCCGACGATGACGCCGAGGATGGTGCCGGCGATGCGTTGGTACACGCGGCTTTTGGTGGCAGTGTAGTTGGGTTGGCAGACGAAGACTGCGGTCAGGAGTATCCAGTAGCCGAGGTTGAGATGGAGGATTTCGACGATGATGCAGGAGGCGGCAACGAGGATGGAGAGGCGCGTGGCGTGACGGAACACGCCCGACTCGAAGTTGAGCTGGCTGCGGACGGTCTGCCAAACGTTTTTCAGGCTGCTGTTTTCAAGGGCGGCGATGCGGGTATCGCTGATGTTGTCGTTTTCGGCGGGGAATCGCTGTGTTGGAGCTGGCGCAGTTGGTGATCGACGCTGCCAGGGTTGTCGAGCAGGCGGCGGATGTGGTGGATGTTGCGGCTTTCGGGGTGATCGTCGGTGTAGTGGGCGAGGGATTGGCGGCAGCCTTCCATCCCGCGCGTCCAAAGCGTTGCTGTATGTGTAGTCTTTGCCGTTCCTCAGGGCGGCGGCAACGTTGCGGCACGCCTGTCCCCTGCATTTCGAGCAGGCGGCGGATACGGAAGATGAGGTCGGTGTTTTTGAGGGTGTCGGTCAGCTCGGTGTAGTCGGCGTGGGCGGAGCTGACGCGTTCGTGTATATCTTGGGCGGTGAAGTAGTAGCGCAGCATTTTGGCGGTGCGCGGGTGGCGGTGTTTGCCGCGCGAGGCGGTAAAACAGGGCGGCGCGGCATTGGTTGAAGGCGGTGATGACGCCGGTGTTGCTCATGGCGAGGTCGATTTGGCGGTTGCCGAGCCAAGCGGCTTTCGTCGGGATCGAAAAAGTCGGCTTTGGCGTCAAAATATCCGCCGAGCGCTTCGTAGGCGTTGGCGACGCTTTCTTGGACGGGGCGGTGCGGGAGGATGATTTGGAAAACGAGTGTGCAGGTGCTGTATAACACGGTCCCGAGCAGAATCATGACGGGATTGGTCAGCCAGAAGGTTTCTGGGGGTGTAGGTGAGCGTGGTGTAGGTGGCGACGCAAGTGCGCCGAAGGCGAAGGTGCGGTATTTCAGCCCGACCGCGCCCAAAAATGGTAAAACCGAACGTCATCAGGGTCATGGCGAGGATGAAGGGCAGGCCGGTGCCGAGCGTGCTTTGGGCGACGAGCGACGAGGAGGGTGAACAGGGCGACGGTAATGATGATGTTTTTCAGACGACCTGTCAGGCGGTTGTCCAAATCGACGAGGCCGCCCGCGATGATGCCGAGCGCGAAGGGCATGGCGAGCTTGGGCGTGCCGAACCGCCAGACGAGGGTCGCGGCGATAAAGACGCTGGCGAAGACGGGCAGCGAGGTGATGATGAGGGTTTGAGCGGCGGGAGTTTCATCGTATTGGGCGCGGCTTTAAATGGAATGGTTTGATTATAGTGGCTTAACTTTAAACCAGTACGGCGTTGCCTTGCCTTAGCTCAAAGAGAACGATTCTCTAAAGGTGCTGAAGCACCAAGTGAATCGGTTCCGTACTATCTGTACTGTCTGCGGCTTCGTCGCTTGTCCTGATTTAGTTAATCCACTGTATTATGAATGAAATGAAACGGTATTCTAACAGGATTTTTAGGGCGGGACGGGGGCTATGGGGTCGTCTGAAAACCTGTCCGACAGCGTCCCTGCGAAACGGATATGACCGACCCGCCTGTCTGTCCTCAAGAAAAAGGAACGAGATTGCCGCGCATGAAAAAGGTCGGCTGAAAACCCTAAAGTGTGGTTTTCAGACGACCTTTTCTTTTTCGGCGGCGTTATTGCGTTTGCTCGGCTTTTTGTTTTTCCGCTTCTTCGATTTTTGCGGTCGTTTTCGTAATCCGAACGGAAGAGCCTGTCGAAACGGATGGTGTGATTTCAACTCGCCGCCGTATGAACGGCTGCCGACGCGGGCAACGGCTTGGATGGCGCGGGTGAGCTGGTACACGAGCTTGACCGACTGTTCGGCACTGGAAAGACCGTATTCGTAACCCGCGTAGAGGTTGTTGGTGAACCGCTTGCCGACGGTCAGTACTTGTTCGGCGGGCTGAGTTCGCCAGTTTGGGCGTTGCGGCTGCGTTGGCTGGTGATGCCCAAATCGTCCACCAGTCCGAGCCTGTCGTTGACTTGTCCGGCAAGGGAGCGCGCCTGCCGCTGCGGAAAGGGCGGCATTGTCGCCGTCGCTGCCGCTGCTGGCGCGGTTGAGGATGAGCCAGGAGAGCTTGTCTTTTTCGCTCATCGCCTCTTTGGCAACGAGGGTCACGCGCGGATTGGAGAGGCTGCCGAGGACTTCGACGCCCGCCCCGACGGGGAAAGGCGGCGTTCGGCGCGGATGTTCAGGTTGGGGTTGTTGAGCGGGCCGACGAAAAGAAACCGTACCTTTGGTGATGTCGAGGTCTTGACCGTAGGCTTTGTAACGGCCTTTAACGACTTTAACCGTACCGACGCCTTGATGGCTTCGCCCGGGCGGGAAGTGATGGTCAGCTTGCGCCTATGGTGATGTCTGCGCCGTAACCGACGAAACGGATGTTGTCGTTGAGGTTGAGCGTCAGGTTGAGGCTGATGGGCGTCACGGCGGCGGTTTGTTTTGCTCTTCGCCCAACACGACGACATCGTCGTCCAACGAGGGCATGGAGGATTTTTGCGAACCGAACATACCGTAATCACTGCCCAACGTACCGTTGAGGATGAAGCCCCTGGCCTGGTTGTATTGCACTTTCGCGCTGCCGGAGAGGCGCAGGCGGCGGTTCGGACGGGAGAGGGTGTCGTATTTGTCGAAGACGACATCCACGTCAACGTCCGGATCGGCGTTGGCAAGGTTGACGGAGCCTTTTGAGCTCGAGCGTACCGCCTTTGTGGAACTTGAGGCTGTCGATAATCCAGCGTTGTCCCCTGCAAATGGGAACGTAAAACGCCGTTGTCGAGGATGAGGCCTTGGGTTTGGTTGCGGTAGAGGCTTTTCGCCGTTGAGCGTACCGAGAAAACTGGGGATCGCCGACGCGTCCGCCAAGGCTGACGGCGGCATTCAGACGACCTTTGACGGTTTGTCCGACGGGCAGGAAGTTGCGGAAGACTTCGAGGTCGGCGACGTTGAGGTTGAGTTTGCCGCTCAAAGGCGCGGTGTCCATGCTGGCGCCCCTGGCCGATGTTGACCGTACCTTCGGCAGTGCCGTAGTTGCTGGTGCCGTTCAAGGTGGCGGCGATGGTGGGCGAACCGACGCGCCCGCCTATGCGGTGGCGGCGGCGTTCAGACGACCTGTAATGCCTTGCGCGGTAGCGGGCAGGAAGGTTTTGATTGCGCCCAAGTCGGGGACGTTGAGGTTGATTTTGCCGCTCACCGGCGCGTTGGCGATTTTTGTTGCCGAACTGCTGGCTGATGCCCAAATCGGCGTTGACGCTGCCGAAGCGGGTATTGCCTTCAAGCGTGCTGTCGATGCGGCCGTTTTGGAAACGGGTGCGCAGGGCGAGCGCACTCAAACCCAGGGCATCTGTTTTTCGGGTCTTTGTTCGGCAGGATGATGTCGCCGCTTTGGCGGTTGATGTTGAGGTAGCCGCGGGCATTTTGGCTGTACGCCAAATCCCAATCGCCGCCGAGTACCAAGTTGTGTTCGACGGGGATTTTGACGAAGTTTTGCAGCTCGGTGATGTGCAGGTTTTGCGCACTGCCTTTGCTGGTGATGCCGGTTTTTGTCCCAAACGAAGTTTTTGCAGGCTGAGGCTGCCGCCCATCACGCTCCAGCGCGCCGCGCTCATGGAAACGCGCCCGCGCCTGCTTCGAGGTTCATGCGGTTTTGCAGTTTGAGGTTGAACGCGCCGCTGATGTCGAGCGTGTCCACGCTGCCTTTCCACTGATTGAAGTCTTTGTTCAGACCGCCCGCCGCGTTGACTTCGAGTTTGTAAGGTTTGCCGTCCAACGCCATGCTGCTGCTGCCGTGTATGCGGTGTTGCGCACCCGTGCCGTTAAGGGACAGGTCGACCGCATCAATGACGGTCGCGCCGCCGGAAAGGGCGATGTGGCTGCTTTTGATGTCGGCGGCAAGCGGACGGTTGATGTCGGGCGTGCCTTTGAGTTTGAAGTCAAGCATGCGGATGTTGACGGCTTCGCCGACACGCAGCGCGCGCGCTTCGCCGGAGAGGTCGGCTTTCGTAGGTTTTCAGCCCGCCTTTGAGGTCGCCTGAAATGTAGCCGCGCGTATTGAGCAGCCCGCCCAGTCCGAAACCGAAACGGAAAGGTCGGGAGCAGTGATGTCGATATTGAGACGGTCGCCTTTTTGCCGAAGCTGCCGTTGGTTTTAACAATATTGCTGCCCAAACGCAGATCGGTCAGCGCGCGCGGGAGGTGTCCGGATTCGTAAACGACGTCGGCTTTGCCGCTGAGGGGACGTTGTTTAACGTACTCGGCGCAAACTGCATTTTGCCGGCGAATTTTTCTTTCGCCAGTTCGCCTGAAAGATTGATGGTACCGCTGACGCTGCCGGCGGGCAGTTTTGAGTCTAAGCGGGACGGATTGAACGCCTTACTGGAAACGTCGAGCTTGAGCAGGCGGTCTTTGAAGAGTTCGAGCGAACCTTGCGCCGTCAGTTCGCCGCCGTTTTGCGGTGCGACGCGGACGCGGTCGAGTTTGAGGTGCGTTGACCGTGTTGTCTGTCGGTAACGAAGGACAGCAGGCCGGAGAGTTGCGCGCTGCCGCTTTCAAGATTCCAGTCGATAGCGGGCGAGGCGGTTTCGCCTTGACGCCGATAAATCCGTTCCACTGACCGGCAACATTGGTGCGGACGAGGTCGTCTGAAACGAGGTTGTTCACATTAATCTTGAGCGCCAGCGCGTTTTTTCACCGTATCGACCGTACCGGCGACATTGAACGAACCTTCCTCCAACAGCCCGATTTCAGACTCTTGGACGGTTACCACGCCGTTGTCGTTGATGGTGAAGTCCGCCAGAATGTTGCGCACGGAATGGATTTTGCATCGGCAAAACCCGCCGCCTTGTTTTTCCAAGTCGAGCGAACCGTCCAGCGCGATACCGTGTGTAAACGAAGGCACGACGGTCGCGTCAAACGTCAGGTTTGCCTTGGGCAGCGACGGCAGGAACGCGGTCGGGTTGATGTTGAAACCCTTGACCAGTACCTCGCCGATCATCTTGTCCAGCGAAGCGGCAAACGGATGCACCGTAGATTTCGCCGACAAATGCACATCGTCGCCGTCCAGCAGGATTTCAGTCTGCACGTCCTGCAAGCTGCCCCACAGACGCGCCTCTACCCTCTATCGTTTCGCCTTCCAGCTCGCCCTTCGTCTGAATCGTCGTATTGAGCGCAAAGGCTTCTCCAGCCCGACCACCGCCGAACCCGTCGAATTGCTCCACGGCGTATCGAGGGTTTTCAAATCCAAGCGGTGTTCTTTCTGATCGTAATGGTATGCCGCATTCAGATGGTCGAGATAGGCCGTCTGCTTTGTCAAAAATTTTTGCCTACGCTGAGCCCTGCCCGTCTCAAAACGGTCGATGAACACCAGCACAGGCAAATCGATACTCTCAGGCAGCCCCTTTGGACGGCTTTTTCTCTTTCGGCGGCGTCGGCTTCGGCACGACCGCAATATCGCCCGCCACAATCTTCAGTAATGTGCAGGCTGCGCTGAAACAGTTCGGACGGCTTCCAATCAAAACGGAACGCGCTGATTTTCACATCCGCCCCATCCGTTTCAATCATCCACTTATCGCCGTGAAAACCCTTGACCAGCGTACCTTCCAGCGTTTCCGACGCAATCTTCACGCCAAACCACGACGGAATCTTTGTACAAACCGAAACGCAAACCCGATTCCGTCCCCACCAGCCAGCCGATAAAGCCCGCCAGCACGCACACCAGCACAACCAACGCCAGCAACAGACCCCGCAACCAGCGCCTCTTGCGCTTGGGCGAGGTGGGTTGTGTTTCAGACGACGTAGGCGCACTGTTTGGCGTTTCTTGGGTTTCTTGGACTGCTGTTTCGGACATCTTGGCTTTCTTGTATGGCTTAACGGCTTCTCAGGACTCCGCCGCACCCGACGGAATCAGCTTTTCAGACGACCCCATATCAGGACAGGTCGTCTGAAAAAGGATAATCATATCCCATTGCAGCGAATTGTGCTTGGGAAAGACAGCATTTCAGGTTTCAGACGACCCCATATGCCCGAACGTCATGCCCCAAGCGGTAAAAATGTCAACAAATGCAAAAAGGTCGTCTGAAAAGACAGCGGGAGTTTAGACCGCATTTTCAGACGACCTCTTCGTATTTCAACAACCCAACGCAAATCAATGAAAAGAAACGCGTCGGTTGCCTCAAAGCTGCGGCTTACCTGCCCGACAAGACCGCCGCACCTGCTTTTCGCAACGCTTTCGTCTTCATCGACCGAGCCGCCGCTCACGCCGACGCTGCCGACGATAACGCCGTTTTTATCCACCAGCAGCACACCACCGGGAAAAATCACCAAACCGTCGTTGGTCACCCTCAATACCGTAAAGCTCGCTGTCCGGCTGCGAAGCCTTGCCCAAATCGCGGGTGGACATATTGAAATAGCGTGCCGTTTTCGCCTTTTTCTGCGCAATATCGATACTGCCGATAAACGCATCGTCCATACGCGCAAACGCCTTCAAATTACCGCCTGCATCCATGACCGCGATATTCATCGGCACCCTGATTTCACGCGCCTTTTTCATCGAAGCCTGCACCACCGCCTGCGCCTGAGCCGTCGTCAAATCGCCCGGTAGCGTTTTGGTCAAACCCGCCGAAAATGCCGGCGCACCCAATGCCAAAGTACACAACAATGCAACTGATTTTATGCCGCGCATAACTGTCTCCTTGTATTGAATCAATGAAAGGTACTGCACTTTTGATTGTATGCCTGTCGGCGGGAACAATAAAGGTCGTCTGAAAACCATAAGACAGGTTTTCAGACGACCTTGGATGGGTTTCGGTTTGGTAGTTTCAGCAGCAACTGTATTTTTGACCCCGTCGGGCAAAAATACCAAAACTCGAATCAAGCCGTTCGGATACCGTTTTCGGCAAAGTAATCATTCAATACCGTCAGTAGTCGGTATACATTGTAGCGTGGGCTTTGCCCACGATAATGTTGGGTAAAAGAGGTCGTCTGAAATTTTGAGTTTGATTCGTGGGCAAAGCCCACGCTACGGGTTTCTATTCTCTCTTGCTACGGTTTTGCCGTAGGTAGGATTCTCGAATCCGACGGCTATTTGAGATGGCAGCGGCTGTTGTCGGATACAAGCCTTCAACCTGCGGCCGGCTACGGTTTGCCCAGCATTATTTGCAACGCATCAGCGTACGCGTCCACCAAACTTTTTTGCCTGAGCCGTCCGTTGAAAAATCACGGAATCTTTGCGTCAGCACGCCTCGGTTTAACGAAAACTCAAAATTATCGTTATAAATCTGTGTACCTTTGCTCGGCTCCTCTTCCCGAACGCGTGCCGTACCTGCGATTTTATCAGGGCGAATAAATTCGATAATTCAGTTTCGTATATTCTGCGCCCCATTCCCAACCATTTAATTCAATTGATTTTTTTACCTATTTCAATATAAAAGCCGCTATCTTCCGACACATCGACATTATCCATAGCAGCGTTTTCATCATAACCCATGGCACATAAAGCCCTTACATGTTTGAGCGAAACCTTCCCTTCATAATGCCCGCCCATTTGCCTTGAAACGCTTGCGGAATATCTTGGGCAGCGGCTTGGAATCCAAGAAAGGAGCAAAACCGGCGGTCAGAACAGATTTTTAAAGTGAGCGACATTATTTATACCTTTTCAAGAAAAAGTGGTTAAACCAATATGAATAATACAGGAAACAGAAAAGAATATAAAAAGGTCGTCTGAAAACATTTAGAAGGTTTTTCAGACGACCTTGATGGGCTTTTGGTTTCAAACACCATATACCCGCGGTTTCAGCAGGTCGGATTCGCCAATTTGAAACTTACCCTTACCCCCTGCTGCTGGATGATATGCACATCGCGCTGCGGGAAAGGAATATTGATATTGGCGGCACGCAGGTTTTTCCACTACCTGCTCGTTCAGCCCTGAAGCGGAACGCGCCCAAATCGGCTTTCGTTCGTCCACGCCCAAAGCGTGATTTCGATGGCACTGTCGGCCAAGTTGGTAATATATGTTACTGCCTCTTTGCCTTGGGTCTGTACGCACAAAAGGATGCTCGGTGGCGGCTTTCAAAACGGCGGCTTTGGCGGCCTTCAAATCACAGGCGTAATCGACGCCGACCACTACCTGCACGCGGCACAACGGCATGGAAGAACGGTTGACGATACTGTTGCTCGATGACGACGCTGTTGGGCAGGATGATTTCTTCGTTGTCCGGCGTACTCAGCGCAGTCTGCACCATTTTAATTTCGCTCACCGTGCCTTCGAAGCCGTTGACCTTGATGTAGTCGCCGACTTTAAAAGGACGGAACAGGATAATCAGCGCGCCGGCGGCAAAGTTCGACAGTTGGTCTTTCAGCGACAAAGCCACCGCCAAACCCGCGCCGCCGATTAAGGCGGTAACCGACGTGGTCGGAATGCCCGGTTTGCCCAGCGCGGCAATGATGATCAGGATTAACAGACCGACGTTAGCCACATTGCCGAGGAAGCTGACGAGCGTTCTGTCCACTTTTGGCGCGGGTCAGCGCAGCTTTCATCAAAATAACGAGGCGGGCGGCAATCCATCTGCCGACAAAGAAAATCGCCAACGCGGCAACGAGGTTGGTACCGAATGCCATGCCGGTTTCAGCAAGACGTTCCCAGCCCGCGAATGAAGAGGGTTTTTCAAGATCGAAATTCATGATTTTTATTTCTGGTTAAAGGATGATTGGAAATTTGGATATTATTCGGTTTACAGTAAGCCTGTCTATTTTTTTCAGACGACCTCAAAAACCGCGTACCTGAGTCGTATTGAATCCACAAAGGGGACCGAGTCCCGTGATTGTATGCCTGTCGGCGGGAAGATAAAGGTCGTCTGAAAACCTGATTTTTCAAGTTTTCAGACGACCTTGGATGGGTTTTGGGGTTCAATAACCGCGTGCGTGCGTACCGCACACACCCTACACCCTGATGCCCAGTTTCAGTAGGGTCAGATTCTCGAATCTGACGGCTTTTTGAGATGGTAGGCTTTTTGTCGGATACAAGTATCCGACTATGGAGTATACAAAAAACTACAATTTATTGTTTTTAAATAAATTTTTCAATGGATAGATTAAATCCACCATCAGGTTTTCCTAAAATCGCATCATAAAGAACTACACTCAACTCTGATTGTGGCAAATTGAAATCACGCTTATATGGTGTTATTTCCCATCCTTCTGCCTCAGCTCTTTCCCCATACCTTTGAACTGCCCCGGAATCAAATTAGCTGCTTGTTTTTAGAAATCTGACGTTTTTTGGTATTCATCTGATGCATATCTACAAGCCCTATAAATAAAATTATACATTTGAGCTACGGAATATTTTTGGAGAAGCTTATTGAATACTCGCTTTTGTTTTTCTCCTGGAGAAAAACAAAATGACTTGTCTGTCAATTGATAATCCAAATAAGCTAAACATTCCTGTAATGCAACTTCTTCACAGAGCTGTTTTATCTCTAAAGAGTATGTGTAGAAATCAGTAGCGTTGTTTACAGTATTTCCAGGAGAATACTGAAACATGAACATGCACAAAAACACCCGCCTCACCCCGCACCACCGACAAGCCATTTGGCTGGCCTACACGCAGGGGAAGGAAAGCGTCACCTCCCTGGCACGCCGCTACCAAGTCAGCCGCGTCACCATTTACTGCGCCCTTAAAGCCGCAAAGGGCCAAGCTGCTCAAACCGCAAAACCAGTACCAACAACCGTTTCAAACAGGCAAAGTACGGAATGAAACGCCTGGCCAGGTAGAACGCAGTATTCAGGAAAAAAACTCAAAAAGCAGGCCAAACGCTACAATAAATCCTACCCCGGAGAGCTGGTGCATCTCGACACCAAACGGCTGCCGCTGCTCAAAGGGCAGAAAGCCACCGATAAGCGGGATTACCTGTTTGTCGCCATCGACGATTTCTCAAGGGGAGCTATACGCCGCCATTTTGCCGGACAAAACCGCAGACAGCGCCGCCAAGTTTCTGACCGAACACCTGATTGATCCCTGCCCATACCTGATTGAGTGCGTTTACTCCGACAACGGTACGGAATACAAAGGCTCGCCAACCATGCTTTCGGTGTAGCCTGTTACGAGAACGGGATTGGTCAAAAGTTTACCGGGTTGCCCGTCCGCAGACCAACGGTAAGGCGGGAGCGGGTTATCCGTACCCTGATGGAGATGTGGCATGAGAAACAGTCGTTTGACAGTCCGGAACATCGGCAAAAGGGTTGTGCCGCTTTGTTAATTTTTATAACACTGTGAAGCCACACCGCAGTTTGAACGGCGATACGCCGTTTGAGGTCTTGCAGGCTTATTTTTTTCTCAACCTGTTGTGTAAACAACGCGACGATTTTTCTACAGAGTATGTATCAAAAACTCTGGCATACAGACTATTTCTCCAATCATTGACTGAAGAGAAGAAATATTTTCCTTAGAATTTATCAACCAAATTACTTCAGTTATAGAAAAGCTGAAAGATCCGTCATCATGAAAATTAAAAGCTGATAGATTGCTACTGGGGTCAATCAAAAGTATGTTGTCCCTGTATAACTGCCTAAGGATTTCAATACTGTAATTTTCATTTGGCGTAAATCTTATTCCATAAATATCGGAATAAGCTTTGTAGTTCGGACAATTCCTCATTTGCAGAAAATCTTATTAGTGTAAAAAGAAAAAATAATCTGCTTTAGAGAAGCTTCCGAAAAATCAAATAGATGATGTTCCAAGCTAAATGAAACATCATTAATCAATTGCGCTCTCTGCTTTCTTTCCTTTTCTGTTTTTTCTAATTCTTTTTTCTTCTCCTCTTCCTGTTTTTCATATAAAAACTGTTGCTGTTGTTTCGCTCTGCACTCCATACAGATCATATTGTAATAAGCTTATAAAATTCGGTTCGATTATGGCAAACATATGTTGTTTTCCACAGGAAATACAAACCGTGTCAGAAATATAAGCAATACATGATTCTTTCACCATTTTGTATAGAGTAGGGGTATTAATTCCATATTGCCCTGACAATTCTTTTTACATCATAGATAAAATGACCATCTTTGTTAATTTGCCAATAATTTTTGGCACAGGGCTTTTAATGGTTTCGTCATTATTCAAAAATTCCAAATAAATCATCGTTATTCCTCTTCAATGCGCCTCTTCCCAATTCATCCCCATACCAACCCTCAGCCACCAGCGGTACTTTTCAATATCCCTTCATCCACTTTCGCCATAATCTGCGGCAGTTTTTCTTTCACCAAATCCAGTTCAGCTTCGGGTACTTCCAGCACCAGTTCGTCATGCACCCTGCATAATCAGTTTGCTTTGTAAGAGGTCGTCTGAAAGCCAGCGGGACACGTCTATCATGGCGCGTTTGATGAGGTCGGAGGCGGTGCCTTGCATGGGGGGCGTTGATGGCGGCGCGTTCGGCTCCAGCGCGGGCGTTGGCGTTTTTGTTGCGGATGTCGGGCAGGTAGAGGCGGCGGCCGAACAGGGTTTCGACGAATCTTGGGCGGCGGCTTGTTCTTTGGTGCGCTGCATGTATTCGGCGACGCCGGGGTAGCGGGCGAAGTAGCGGTCGATGAGGTTTTGGCGGACAGGTTGTCTATGCCCAGCGATTTGGCGAGGCCGTATTGGCCCATGCCGTAAATGAGGCCGAAGTTGATGGTTTTGGCGTAGCGGCGTTGTTCGGACGAGACGTTTTTCGGGGGCGATGCCGAATACTTCGGCGGCGGTGCGGCGGTGTACGTCTTCACCGTTTTGGAACGCGGCGATGAGGGTTTTGTCGCCGGAAAGGCGCGCCATGATGCGCAGCTCGATTTGGGAATAGTCGGCGGAAACGATGACGCTGCCTTTGCGGTGCGGTGAAGGCGCGGCGCACGCGGCGACCTTCGGCGGTGCGGATGGGGATGTTTTTGCAGATTGGGGTTGTTGCTGGCGAGGCGGCCGGTAATGGCGACGGCTTGGGCGTAGGGTGGTCTGCACGCGGCCGTCTTTGGGGAAATCATTTCGGGCAGTTTGTCGGTGTAGGTGGATTTGAGTTTCGCCAGGCTGCGGCTTTTGCAGGATGATTTTGGGCAGAGGGTAGTCGGGCGCGAGCTGTTCGGCGACGGCTTCGTTGATGGGAAATGCCGCCTTTGGCGGTTTTTCAGGCCTTTGGTGGGGATGCCCATTTTGTCGAACAGGATTTCTTGAAGCTGTTTGGGCGAGTTGAGGTTGAACGGCTGGCCTGCGGCGGCGTAGGCTTCTTGTTCGAGCTTCATCAGTTCGGCGCCGAGTTCTGCGCTTTGGCGGGCGAGTTCGGCGCGGTCGATTTGTACGCCGTTGCGTTCCATTTCAAACAATACCTGCGCGACGGGCAGCTCCATTTTTCATACATCTCAAGCTGTTTGGCGTCCATTTGCGCGCGCGCAGGTGTGCTTTCGAGGCGCAGGGCGAAATCGGCGTCTTGGGCGGCGTATTCGGTCGCCTGCCCGATGGCGACATCGGCAAAAACCGATTTGCTTCGCGCCTTTGCCGCACAGCGATTCGTAGGTAATGGTTTCCAAGCCGAGCCAGCGTTCGGATAATTCGTCCAAACCGTGTCCGAGATGGCTCTCGATGATGTAGGAAGCGAGCATGGCGTCGCCGGCAATGCCGTTCAGGACGATGCCGTAGTTGGCGAAAAACGTGTTGGTCGTATTTGAGGTTTTGCCCGATTTTTTTCAGTGCGGGGTTTTCCAAATGCGGTTTCAGACGACCTAATACGTCTTGCAAATCAAGTTGTTCGGGCGCGGCGGTCAGGCTGTGTCCTACGGGGATGTAAACTGCTTCGCCTGCTTGAAACGCAATACTGATGCCGACCAGCGCGGCGTTCATCGCGTCTAGGGACGTGGTTTCCGTATCGATGCCGATGGTGTCCGCCCGCGACAGTTTGTCCAACAAAGCGGCAAACTGCGCTTCGGGTGGTAATGGCTGATAATCCAGCTTTTTCAGGCGCGGGGCATGTTCTCTGATTTTTCAGACGACGTTTTCCATGTCCAACGCCGCCTGTTCGCCTATCGTATCGCTGCCGAACAAATCGCCGTCCGCCGCTTCGTGCATACGGCTTTCCGCTCTTTCAGCCAAGTGCGGAAACCCCAGCGTTTGAAATCGACCGCAAGCTGCGACCATTTCGGCGAAGTGCGGCGCAGGCTTTCAAGGCCGTCTGAAAGCTCGGTGTGCAAGTCCACATCGGTTTTAATCGTTACCAAATCATACGAAAGCGGCAGTTGGGGCAGTGCAGCTTGCAGGTTTTTCGCCGACCTTGCCCTTGATTTCCGCAGCGTGTTCCATCACGCCTGCCAGCGAGCCGTAGGATTCCAGCCACTTCACCGCCGTTTTCGGACCGCATTTTTCCACGCCCGGCACGTTGTCCACCTTTGTCGCCCATCAGCGCGAGATAATCGCGGATTTGGTCGGGGACGCACGCCGAATTTTTCCTTCACGCCTTCAATGTCGAGCGTTTCGCCGCTCATCGTGTTCACCAGCGTCACGCGCTCGTTCACCAGCTGCGCCATGTCCTTATCGCCGTGGACACCACCACATTCCAACCCGCTTCACCGGCCATCGCCGCCAGCGTGCCGATGACGTCGTCCGCTTCGACTTGCGGAATCACCAGCACCGGCCAGCCCATCAGCCGCACCAAATCTGGCAAGGCTTCCGCCTGCGGGCGCAAATCGTCCGCATCGGCGGGCGCGTCGCCTTGTAGTCGGGGAACATCTCGTGGCGGAAATTCTTGCCCTTCGCATCAAAACACCACCGCGCAACAATCGCGAACATAATCCGCCCGCAGCCGACGCAACATGTTCAACACGCCGTAAAAGCGCACCCTGTCGGCGCACCGTCAGCGCGGACAACTGCGCCATCGCGTGATAAGCGCGGTAAAGATAAGAAGAGCCGTCAACGAGGAGGAGAGTGGGTTTGGACATGGTGAACCTGCTTGAAATAAGTGAAAAATAGATGGATGGATTATAAAGGAAAAGCTCGGTTCTCCCCATGTATCCGCAAAACGTGTTTTAGCGAGTTTTTAGGGTTTACAAAAATAAACCATTTCAAATATTGCGCCTTGTCATTTCATCTTGTATATTTGTATACAAAATGAATACAAAACCAAATTAAACGAATATGAGTGCAACAAACCGTATCCCAGTCAGCGTAAGAATCACTCAGGAAGATGCTGATTTTTATTGCCGAATTAAAAATAGAGGGCGCGAATACGCCGTCTGAAAAATCCGCGAGCTGCTCAAGCAGGCGCGTTTGGCGCATACACAGACGCGCGATTACGGTTCCGCGCTGACGGCGCAGGAGCAGTTTTTCCAAGCGGCGAAACATGACGTGCTGCACGCGGAAAAGCAGGCGGGGTGCATTCGCATATCGTTGCGCGCTTGTTTGAGCAGCTGCCCGACTTGGGCGCGACGCTCGCCGCCGACCCGCCCGAAGAAGCCGACCTCGACAGTTTGAAAAATACGAACGCGAACTGATGCGGCGCATCGTCCGCCTGACCGACAGCATCTTGCAGCTCGCCGTAACCGGCAAAAGGCGCGGCATACGACGATACCGTACTGCAACAGCTTGAAAACACTTTGAAACTGGCGAAGATTGTGCAGCAGGCGGGCGAGGTTTGAGGTGTGAAGGAAGGGCTGACTGAAAAATGAAAATCCACCATTGGCTTCTGACCTGTATGTTCATCTATCCCTCTTTGGCAGTGAGCGCGGACGGCGGCGCACAACCCGTTACCGAGCAGCAAGTCCTGCGGCTGACCGAAATTTATGTGACGCAGCATTACGGCGAACAAACCGCTCAAGCGCAAAAGCCGTATCGGGTGAAAAAAGACGGGGAACATTGGATTATCAGCGGCAAACCACCTAAAGCGCTGGGCGGCAATTTCCGCGCCGTTATCGGAGCAAACGGTCAGTTGAAAGAAATCACGCATAGCAAGTGAGTGCAAGGTTTGAGGTCGTCTGAAAGGCTTCTCCTTTCAGTCCTGAAACATCTATGTCCAAAATGGAAATGGTTCTATTCCAGCTTTAAGAAAAGGGAGAGTAAATGAAAAAGATATATTATATAAATTATCAAAGGAAGGGCTTTACCCTTCATATGTAGAACTTAAGGCATCTGGTATAAGTGAAGAAATATTAGAAAAAAATACAGTTTTTGATGAAAATCCAACTAAACTATTCTGGGAAATATATATTTCTAAAACAGAAGATAGGATTGTATATTTTTGATCATGATTTAACCATAAAATATCGTTATTTAGATTACTCAGAATTGGAAAAAGAATGTTTTTTTCTGATCTTAAAGCAGAGATTGGTGAAAATGAGATTTTTATGCTTTTCCATAGTTCAAAAATAGGCTTCTGTTTTTCAAAAAGAATTTTTTTAAAAGAAATTTTTAAATGCGGTATATTTTTATGGACAATGAGGATATTTTACCTTTTATTGCCTGGATAGTAAAGTAATAATTACTGGTGGGTATAGGGGGTTTACCGTTTGGAATAATTTAAATAGGTAAGTTGTGTTCAGTATAAAAAAATAAATTCATTTGTAGGGCATATATGAGATATATGCTAGGTGTTGCTTTATCAAAGCTTTATCTCACTGTTGAAAGCTCTTTTTGAGAGGTATGGTGTACATTTATCAAAGGCAAGGCAACAAAGATGGAAAAATGGATAGCAGAAGCATACGAATTATTTGCACTCTTACAGCGTGCGCTTCCCGCTGAATATCTGCACTTGCAATAGTTGCTTCCGAAGATTTCAACAGGCGTTGTTGGAATATCCGTTACGCGAGATTCCTGTCGATATGTTGCAGGCGTATTTGGGCAGCGTACCTTTTAGACAGCGGAGCCGCGACGGCTTTAGACATGAAACATTTTTCTGCCACGTATTTTTGCAGGCTTTGGTCAACGAGGAAGATGTCCGATCGCTTTGATGAAACGTTGCTCGATAAGTTGTGTTGCCATTTTCCCGAATGCTGGAAAAAGAAGAAATCGATTGGTTGAAATGTTTCGCCGCCGCTTGGTTTGACTCGCAACTGACCGCGCCCCGCTACGAAGGCTGCTTGGTCGTTTGGCTAAATATGTTTCAATTTGCCGGATTGGATGTTGTCGACGAACTGCTGGCAGTGTGGACGGAACAGGCGGATAAAACGGCAGCTTTACGCGAATTTGTCGACTTGTACTTAGAGATTCCGTATGGAAGCGACGAGCCGGATTGGTACAAAGTCTGCTATCCGCCCGAGCATTGTCCGAATAGAACGCAATTCGCCGCCCGACTGTCGGCTTGGTTTACCCACCCGGATACCCGCGCCACATTCAGACGAGCTTTTAGAACAAGCCCTGCTGGAAGGCAAAAGAAGACGAAAACGAAACATTGTCATGGGAGCAATGTTACGACTGGTTGGCACAATCGAATGCCGGCTAAATACAATATTTCTCATGATTTCATAAAGAAAGGAAAATCCAAATGAGCGAAACCCTATCCCGCCGAGTAGGCCGTCTGGTGAGCGGCGGTTTTCATGCCCTGATTGATGCGGCGGAGAACCTTGCGCCCGAGGCGGTCATGAACGAGAGCATCCGCGAAATCGAGCGGGCGGTGGACGAAGTGCGTGCCGAGTTGGGCAAAGTGTTGGCGCAGAAACATCTTGCCGCCAAGAAAAATGGCGGATGAAAGTAACCGCCACGAAGCCATCGATGTCAACCTGCAGCCGCCGTAGCGGCGGGGCGAGACGACCTTGCCGAAGCGGGCATCGCCGAACAAATGGACATCGAAGCGCGCCTGCCTGTTTTGGAAAACACCATCGCCGACTGTGCCGCGCAGGAAAAAGAACTTGAAGGCTTTTATCGCCGCCTTGCAGGCGAAAAACGCGAGATGCAGCAGCAGTTACAAGACTGGCGCGCCGCGCAGCAAAAGCACGGGCGCAGGCAAAGCGGCAGGCGGCAGCGACCTCAACCGCATCGCCCGTGATGCCGAAAAAGCGGCAACGCTTTCGACCGCGTGATGGGCCGTCAGAACGCGGTACACAGCAGCACCGATGCCGCGCAGTTGGCAAAATTGAAGGAATTGAAGACTTGAGCCGCAACAACCGTATTGCCGAACGGTTGGCGGCGCTGAAAGCGAGAAAATAAGTTTTTCGGGACGACCTTCTTTATCAGAAAGGGTCGTCTGAAAGAAAAACGCCGCGCGGAGCCTGTCCTTGCAGCGTGTGGCGGAACGGATTAATCGAATCAGTAGTCGATGCGTTCGCTGATGATGCGTAAATCCGGCCATGAGAAAACGATATCGTATTCGCGTCCGTTTTTGAAGGCTTCGGCTTTTCAATACGGGGCGGCCGCGGCGGTCGTCGGCTTCGATTTCGTGAACTTGGTAGCCGCGTCGTTCGAGAATCCGCATCACTTGTGCGCGTTTTTGCTCGAAGGACGGATCGCTGTAAATTTGGTGTTCGATGTAGTCGTCATCGTAATACTTGCCGTTGCGGTAACGGTAGTCGTCATTACGGTCGTAATCACGCTCATAGCGGTCATCGTAACGGTCATAACGCTGCTCGTAGCGGTCGGTACGATAGTCGTCATCGTAATAGTCGTAAGGATAGGGGGCGGCGCATGCGGTCAGTGCGATACTGCCTAAGAGTAATACCGGTAAAAGTTTTTTCATGTCGTATCCTTTCGGGACGTGGGGTAAGTCAAATCAAGAATATTCGGAAGCGGATTATAAATCAACGCGTTCTACGAGAATGTTCAAATCGGGATAAGACATCACGATTTTGTATTCCAAGCTGCCTTTGTAGGCCTCAAATTCCAAAACGGGTCTTGCCCAATAGAGGTCGGTGTCGGAATCGTGGACTTCGTAGCCTCTGTTATGCAGGATGGACAAAGCGCGGTCGTGGTGTTGCGCGAACGCCGGGTCTGTCTCCATGCGGTATTGGGCGTAGTCTTCGTAAAGGTCGAAACCTTCTGCTGCAAGAAAAATGGCGCAAACAGCGGCGACAGGAAGCAGCAGTTTTTTCAAAAGCGGTTTGGACGGCTTTGTATATTGCGACTGAGAATGTTTCATTTCGTTCCCTTTGCGTCTGTTGTCGGTATAGACATTTAAACACGCAGGACTTAGGGAAAAGTTAGAGCGTTTTTCAGACGACCTTTCTTTACGGTACGCACAGGTCGTCTGAAAAATAGGGGAATTTCATGATTTTTTTGCCATTTTGATCGGCTTCTGCTAACCGCCGTCTTGCTTTTACTTTGTGATGTTTTAAGGATTGGGACGAATTTATCGAATGCGTCGAATTCTATTGCACACCCTGACATTATCAGCGCGCTGCGGGGGGCGGTATTGGGATGATGTATGGGCGGAGACCAAAAACCTGCTGTGGCTGGGCATCAGTTTGGCGGCGGGCGCATCGGCTTATGCCTGGCTCAACTAGAGTCGGTATTTCAAGGCGGATACCGTCTTTATTGCTGCGAACAGTAACAATTGAAAGGAATGTCAAAAATGAGCAAAAACACACCTACCGCACTGCGACAACATGGACGGGCAATCTTGGCGAAGGCATATCATCCCTACACCGCTTATTTGCGCAACTTACCGTTTCCGCCGAGGGCAAGCCCGACTTACACGGTTCCGCTGACCCTGGCCTTCCGCGGCGATGCGGGCCGCTGGAACCCCGAAGAAATGCTGTTGGCCGCCGTTTCTGCCCTGCCACAAATTATGGTACCTGCACTTGTGTGCCGACGCGGGTATCTGCGTTACCGCCTACACCGATCATGCGCGAAGCGGTGATGGACGAAGGCGGGAATGGGAGCGCGGGGCGTTTCGTCTCCGCCGTATTGAAGCCGCGCGTTACCATCGCCGCAGGGAAGCGACCGCGCCAAGGCTTTGAACTCGCATCACGAAGCGCACCGCCCTGTGTTTCATCGCCAACTCGGTCAACTTTCCGATTGAATGCCGCGCCGAGATTGAGAGCGGAGAGGCCGTCTGAAAACCGAATGTCTGTTTGGGATGCACGGATAGGTCAAATTCAAATAAGGCATACCTATCGCCGCCATTCCCGCGCAGGCGGGAATCCAGACCTCGATTCTAGAAGTATTATTTGAAGATTGCCGTAATCGTAAATCTCTGGACTTTCCGCCTGCGCGGGAATGACGACAATCAAACATTCAAATTTTCGCAAAGCAGTCTATTTAAGGTCGTCTGAAAGTTGATAGAACAAGGAACGGAATATGTGGAATTTAATCAACGCCCCCGAAACGGAAATCTCGGCATCGCCATCGCGCTGATGGTTTTGCTCGGCGTGTTGGAAGTCATCTCCATGCTGGCGGAGGCATCAGCGACTGGCTGGACAACCTGCTGCCCGACAGCTCTGACCGAAACCGCGCACGCCGAAGTCGGGCTGGACGCGGCGGACGCGGGCGTGTTCGTCAGGTTTCTGAGCTGGCTGTATGTCGGTCGCGTGCCGGTGTTGATGCTGATGGTGGTGTTCCTTGCCGTGTACGGACTGACGGGCTACCTGTTTCAGACGACCTTTGCCGCCGTGTTCGGCAGCTATCTGAACGGATGGCTGGCGGCAGTCGCCGTGGTTCCTTTCGCTGCCGCTGCAGTGCTCTGACGGCGGGCGGACTGCACAAAATCATGCCCAAAGACGAAACCACCGCCGTTTCGCAGGAAAGCCTAATCGGACGCTATAGGCACAGTGGTGCTGGGCGAAGCACGGGCAGGCAGCGCGGCGCAGGTGCGGGTGAAGGATGGCAGTGGTCAACAGCATTATGTGATGGCGGAACCGATTCCGACGAAGTGGTTGAAAACAAGGCGACGCGGTGTTGCTGGTGTCGCTGGAGGGAATACGCTTTATAGGCGATTTTTGAATCTGAGCGGGAGCTTGGTGGATTGAGGTCGTCTGAACAGATAAAACGCCGGGTTTGCAATGAATTACCATTTATCAATTAATTAGAAAAACAAAAACGGGGATAGATATGGATTATTTGGCGCAGTCCGAGCGCGATATGCAATCCCTCATCGAAGCGTTGAAAAACAAGCTGCCGCGAGTGTCATCGTTGTCGGCGACGGGCCGCTGTTTCCAGCATTCGTTATTCAGAGGTTTGTTGTTTCAACCCTTGGTTGCTTTCTTGTCTCGGCCTCATCGGCGCAGGCGGTCTCTGGCTGAAGATAGTGAAATGGATGGATCTCATCGCTTTCAAGCAACATGACTTGGCTGCTGGCTATTGTACTCACGCCATTGTGGCTGTGGCGCGTGGAACGTTGGTGGAGCGGGCTGACGACCCGGAAACGATTTATATTGATCGCGAAAAATTGATTATTTACGGCGCATTCGGACGCATCCGTTATCAAGGCGGACATGACGGGACTTACAGGAAGTTTGACCGTATACATATGAGTGACATCGTCGGAGCCAGTTTGATTACCGAACGCAGAGGAACAACAGTAATCGGCGGACTCGCTGGGCTTTGGGAAGACACAATATTTGTACAACAGCTTCCCAAAAACGCATTGATTGAATTAACAGGCTGGCAGTGGTATTCAAGGTGATAAGCTCGGTAGGTCGGACTTTGAATCCGACGAACCGCTCCGCTTCAACCGTATTGCACATAATCGAAATTGTCGGATTCAAGAATCCGACCTCACCTTTAAAACCGTTATTTTTTAACTTTTCAGACGACCCAAAATTCCAAAAACCGTCTGAACCGACGCCCCTCGAGTAGTCCGTAGCGTGGGCTTCGCCCACGAAGCAAAACATCTCGGATGATCGTCTTGATTCAAACGGCAGTAGGTCGCGGCAAAGCCCACGCTACGGTTTGCAAAAACAGAAATGGTAGGTCGGATTCTCGAATCCGACGAACCGCTCCGTTTCAACCGTATTGCACATAACTGAAATTATCGGATTCAAGAATCCGACCTACCTTTTAAAAACCAGTTATTTTTTAACTTTTCAGACGACCCCAAACCCTAAAAACCGTCTGAACCGACGCCCCTCAAGTAGTCCGGTAGTGTGGGCTTCGCCCACGAAGCAAAACAGCTCGGATGATCGTTTGATTCAAACGACAGTAGGTCGCGGGCAAAGCCCACGCTACGGTTTACTCACTTAGCAAAATCGGTGGAAACTGTAAGAAAAGCTTAGGGAAACGAATAAACCCTATTGAAGATTTTTGATTTCGAAAGGAAAAGAATGATACACAAATTTTTGTGAAAGTTTCTAACTAATAAAAATGAAATTAAGATTTTTGAAAGTTATACGAGCTTTTAATCAAGAACCGATTATTGAAATTCAAAGAAGACTTAAAAATAAAGAAAAAGATTCTGAAACCTTATATTTAGATCTGAAAAGCTAAGAGAATTCAGGAAAGTACTAAGAAGCATTATAAATCTGGGTGGTGAAATTCCATTTATTCCTTTGATAGTGAGGACGATGAGGTTAGTCTAAATTTTCTGGATAACATAATTGCTTCTCAGGAAGATACAAAGAATTATATAGAGGAAGAAGACGCCTTCTTGCATGATGAAGATGAATAAAAGAATCACAACTTTATAAGTCCTGCTGCGAATTTGCTCGCTAAAAATTTTATAAAACTAACAAAAACAGCCGTTATGGTCAGTTAGTAGCTCGGTAGGTCGGATTCTCGAACTGACGAACCGTTCCGCTTCAGCCGTATTGCACATAACCGAAATTATCGGATTCAAGAATCTGACCTACCTTTAAAACCCAAAAATTTTTAACCTTTCAGACGACCCCAAAACCCTAAAAACCGTCTGAACCCACGCCCCTCAAGGGTATATCGACAACAAGAAAGGGAAAAACCCATGAACTTAGTTTCCATCGGCATCATCGCCGGCGTCATACTCGCTGCGCTGTTCGTACTCGGCCTCATCCTCACCCGCCTGTACCGCCGCGCCAGCAAAGAAGTCTCTTCGTCCGTACCGGCTTTCGGCGGCGAAAAAGTCATCATGAACGGCGGCGCGATGGTGCTGCCCGAGCGTACGAAATCATCCCCGTCAACATGAACACATTGCGTCTTGAAGTGCAGCTGCGCGGCGCAGCAGGCGTTGATTACCCGCGACCGGATGCGCGTCGATGTGATGGCGGAACTTTTACGTCCGCGTCAAACCCAGCGCCGAGAGCATCGCCACCGCCGCGCAAACGCTGGCTATGAAAACCATGTCGCCCGACGAATTGAAAGACCCTCGTCGAAGGTAAATTCGTTGATGCCCTGCGCGCTGTCGCCGCCGAAATGGCGATGAAGAGTTAGCACGAAAAACGTGTTGATTTCGTTCAGAAAGTGCAACAAGTCGAGCGAAGATTTGTTTAAAAACGGCCTCGAACTCGAAACCGTCTCCCTGACCGGCCTCGACCAAAACCAGCTTTGAGTTTTTCAACCCGCAAAATGCCTTTGACGCGGAAGGTCTGACCAAACTGACTGAAACCATCGAAGGCCGCCGCAAAAACGCAACGAAATCGAACAAGACACTCGATTTGGCAATTAAAACCAAAAACCTTTGAAGCTGAGCAGCAACGCCTGAAAATCTCGCGCGAAGAAGAATACGCCAAACTCGAACAAGAACGCGAAATTGCCGTGCGCCGCGCCGAACAGGAAGCCAGCATCGCCGAGCAGGAAGCGCAGAAAAACGCGAAGCGAAGAAGCCAAAATTGCCGCCGAACGCGAAGTGGATTTGAAACGCATCGCCGCCGAACGCGACATTAAAAAAACGAAGACATCCGCAAAGCCCAAGCCGTCGAGCAGGCGGAGGTCGAGCGCCGCAAAGCCATCGAATTGGCAGAACAAGACCGCGCCATCGCCGTTGCCGAGAAATCGCGTGCCGAATCCGAAGCCAAAGCCGAGGCCGACAAAGCTCGTGCCGCCGCCGTGCGTGAAGAAGAGAGCGTGATTACCGTACGCGAAACCGAACGCGCTGAACGTGCCAAAGCTGTCGAACTGATTGCCGCCGAAGAAGCCGCGCAAAAAGACGCGATTTCGCTCACCGTCGCCGCAGAAGCTGAGAAACAGGCTGCGCAAGACCGCGCCGAAGCCGTGCGCATCGCCGCCGAAGCCGAAGCCGAGAAACAACGCCTGCAAGCCAAAGGTGAGGCCGATGCTAAAAGTCCTGCTGGCGCAAGCGCAAGAGCAGCAATACAAAGTCGATGCCGAAGCGTACCGTGCCGTGAACGAAGCCGCCAACGTCCTGAGCGTCGAGCAAGTCGAAATGCAGTGCGCCTCGCCCCTGTTGAAACACCTGCCCGACATCATCCGGCGAATCCGTGCGCCCGATGGAAAAACATCGACGACATCAAGATTCTGCAAGTCAACGGCTTGGGCGGATTCAGCGGCGCTGCCAACGGCTCCGAAAGCGTGTCGGACGGTCAAACCACACAAGCCAGCCTCGCTGACCAAATGGTCAACAGCGCACTGCGCTACCGCAGCCAAGCCCCGCTGGTTGACGGCCTCTGAAAGAGTTGGGTCTGAACGGCGGCGACATCAACGGTCTGACGCAGGGGCTGGATAAAGGCATCGGCAAAGAATAAGCCGCGCCGTTAAGAAGGTTCGAGGCAAAGGTCGTCTGAAAACCGATTTCAAAAGTTTCAGACGACCTTTTATCTTTTCCGCAAACCCTAACTTACCCTCTGCGCAATACGGCGTTGTTGACGTATTTTTGATGCCGGTGGCGATGGCGTCGGCGCATTGGCGGCGGAAGGAGTCGCTGCCGAGCAGCCGCCTTCGGTGGGGTTGGACAGGAAGGCGGTTTCGACAAGGATAGACGGGATGTCGGGCGCACGCAGGACGGCGAAGTTGGCTTCGCTCAACACGGCCTTTGTGGAGTTGGTTGAGTTTGCCCAATCTCGGTCAGGACGGAATGTCCGAGTTTGCGGCTGTCGCGCATGGTGGCGGTTTGGGCCGCGTCGAGAATGGCATTATCGACGCTGCGGTTGTTGCTTTTTGGCAAACGCCGCCGATGGCGTCGGCGTTGTTTTGGGTTTGGGCGAGGAATCTGGCGGCGGAGCTGGTCGCACCTTGGTGTTGAGCATATACACGCCGGTACCGCGCGCAGACGGGCTCGGTGAAGGCGTCGGCATGGATGGAGACGAACACGTCGGCATTACGGGCGCGGGCTTTTGGCGACGCGCACGCCCAATGGGATGAAGATGTCTTCGTTGCGGGTCACGTAAACGGTGTAGCTTTGCGCTTTGCGGCGGTTTTGGCTCTCGCGGGCGATGGAGAGGACGACGTTTTTTCTTTCAAAACCGCTAGGGACCGATGGCACCGGATCTTCACCGCCATGACCGGGTCTCATCATAATGACGGAGCGGCGTCCGCCGCGGTTGGAGCGCACAGGCGTGTCTTTGGGCAATGTTTGTGCGCTCGGCAGGACGTTGCGTTTGTACGCGCTTTCGGCGGATTGCCGTTGAGCAGCGCCATCATCGGGTCGTTGGCATCGACACCGTGCGGGTAAAGGTCGATCACGAGGCGGTTTTTAAAGCCGCCGACCGGAGCAAGCGAGAAGACTTGCGGATGGGCGTTTTGCTTGAGGTCGATCACGATGCGTACGGTCGTCGGGGTGTTTTGTCCGCGCGGATGCTGCGTGATGAGGGTCGTCGGGCAGGACTTTGCCGGAAATGCCTTGCAGGACGCTGTTGATGTTGGCGTTTTGATGTCGACGACGAGCCTCGCCGGGGTTTTCCAGGGCGAAATGCTGATATTGCAGCGCGCGAGCTTTCGATGGTAATACCGGGTATAGGCGTGCGAAGGCCAAATACGGGCGGCGACGAATTGGGCTGGCGGCGCGGCTTTGGCGAGGGCGGAGGCAATCGGCGTGAGGGTAAACAACAGTCCGGCGGCTTGGCGGACGACTTGTCTTCGTGTCAGTTTGAATTTAACCATGCTTCTAAACTTTTTGTCCGTTGGCGGTGTGCTGGTAGCGGTGCAGGTTCTGCCCTGCTCGGCGTGATTCAGGGATACGGTGATGTCTGCGGGCGAGTGAACGCGCCGCCCTGTTGCGGCCATTCGATGATGCAGACGCTGTCAGGGGAGAACAGGTCGTCCAGACCCGCATCTTCCCATTCTTCGGGCGAGGCAAAGCGGTAAAGGTCGAAATGATGGAGCGGAACGCTTCCAGCGGATAGGATTCGACGATGGCGTAGGTCGGGCTTTGACCGCGCCGGTGTGTCCGAGTCCGCGCAGGATGCCGCGCGTGAACGTGGTTTTTCCTGCGCCCAAATCGCCTTGCAGATGGATGACCAATGGCGCGCGCAGCGATTTTTGCCTAACTCCGCCCAGCTTGAGTGTGGACTTTCGTCGGGAAGCCGGCGGAAAGGGTTGCGCCGTCGCTCATGAAATCAGCCTTATCGTGTTCTAAAGACCTTAATTATGCTGTATTTACGGGCATTTGCAAACATAAGGGAGGATAAAGTTAGATAAAGATGTTCAATCGGCATCTTTGCCGTTTGCCGTCCCAAACGCTTCAGGGGTCGTCTGAAAACGCCGTTTCCACACAACCCAAAAACCCTTTCTAGACGACCTCCGTCCCTGTTAAGCCTTTGCGCCGAACGTGTACAATCCGCCCCATCATACCTAATCCGTACAAAACCGCATCATGACTATCAGCAAACAACGCCCCATCGGCGTTTTTCGATTCCGGCGTCGGCGGCCTGACCAACGTCCGCGCCCTGATGGAACGCCTCGCCGATGGAAAAACATCATCTACTTCGGCGACACCGCCCGCGTTCCCCTACGGCACCAAATCCCGCGCCACCATCGAAACCTTCGCCATGCAGATTGTCGATTTCCTGCTGGAAAACGATGTCAAGGCGCTCGTCATCGCGTGCAACACCATCGCCGCCGTTGCCGGACAGAAAATCCGCCAAAAAGCAGGCAATATGCCGGTATTGGACGTGATTTCGCCGCGCGCAGGCAGCCTTTGAACACCACGCGCAACAACAAAATCGGCATCATCGCCACCAATACCACCGTCAACAGCAACGCCTACGCCCGCGCCATATCACGCCCAAAAATCCCGACACACTCGCGTGCGACGCAGGCGACGCCGCTGCTCGTGCCGCTGGTTGAAGAAGGCTGGCTTGACCACGAAGTGACCCGCCTGACCGCGCGCGAATATCTCAAACCGCTCTTGGTGGATGACATCGACACACTCGTCCTCGGCTGTACCCACTTCCCGCCGCTCAAGCCCCTGATCGGCAAAGAAGCGCAAAACGTCGCCCTGGTCGACTCCGCCATCACCACCGCCGAAGCCACCGCCCAAGCGCTCGCCTCAAGCAGGGCTGCTCAACACTGAAAACGACAGCCCCGACTACCGCTTCTACGTCAGCGACATCCCCTGCGCTTCCGCACCATAGGCGAACGCTTCCTCGGACGCAGCATGGAACAAATCGAAATGGTCTCTGCTGGGGTAAGGCGTATCCCTGCATGTTAGTAATCGAGAGGTCGTCTGAAACCCGTGTCTCAGGTTTTCAGACGACCTTTGTTCCATTTCCCGTCCGGGATTAGAAACCGTAATTCACCCGCGCTGCAGGCGTGCGCGGTGCGCCGGGCATGGCGTCGGAACGCCAGTATTTTTGATTGAAACAGATTGCCGACGGCGAAAGTGAGGTTCAGATTTTTGCGGTTCCAGCTGAGCATGGCGTCGGTGCGGACGAAGCCGGAAGCGTGGTGGTTACCTTTTGCCTCGAATCGTAGCCGTAGCGTTTGCCCGTACCGGTTACGCCGATTTCGCCGTAGAGGTTTTTCGGTCGGCGGTAACGGAAGAACAGGTTGCCGGTAACGTTGCTGGTGTTGTCCAAAATGGATGCCCACTCGGTCGGGATTTTTCTTTGTCTTCAACGACTTTCGCCTGCATCATGCCCAATGAGCCGCGCAGGTAGAGTTTTTGGGGATGATTTGTCCGATGGCGGACAGTTCCACACCGCGCGAACGTGGTGTTTGCCGCCGACAGCCCAGCGTAGGGATCATTTTGCGCGTCGGGACGGTAGCGGATATTGAAGCGTTCGATCTGGTAGGCGGACAATGTGGTGCTGAGGCGGTCGTCCAGCCAACTGCTTTTGACACCGGTTTCGTATTGGCGGGTGTATCGGGATCGGCGTTGAACACGGCGGGAAGACGAAGTGTCGATGCTCAAATAGCCGTCGCGTCCGCCATAAGGTGCGAAGCCTTTTGTTATACGAGGCGTAGAGCGTGGGCAGGCGTTACGTTCCACACTGCGCCGATGTTGGGGCTGAAACGAATGGCTGCTGTATTGACGGCTGCTGCCGGTGAGTTTGTTTTCGGAATTAAAGGTGTATTTGTCGTAACGGCTGCCGAGGACGAATTTCAAGTCGGGCGTGGCGGAGAAGATGTTTTTGGTACAAAGATGCCGTAGGAGTCGGCTTTGTGGCGGTCTTTGGGTGAGGACGGGCTGCAGCCTGCCCGAAGCCGGCCAGCTTGCGCGGTCGTAGTTGATGGAGGCTGTAAAGGCGCGGCTGGAAACCCAATGTCGGGGTGCGGTGTCTCGCGGCTGTAATCCATGCCTACGGTCAGGTGGTTTTCAAAACGCCCGATGTTGTAGTCGCCGTTGAGTGTGAAGTTGGACGACAGGGTTTTGTTGTCGGTCTGCTGCCAGGCGTAGTTGCGCTTGATTAGGCTGCCGTTTTCGCTGCCTGCATAGAAATGGTCGAAATCCTGCGCCGCCGTGCGGTGGGCGAGCTGCCATTGGCGCGCCATTTGTCGTTGAAGGCGTATTCGAGGTCGGAACGCCAGACTTGCAGCTTGTCTTTGACAAAATCGTTCGGGTGGGCGAAACCCATGCGGTAAGGCAGTCCGAAACGGTCGTGACACGGACTTGGTCGGGCTGCGGTCGGGCGTGCGCCCACGTTGTCGTAGGTGTATTGCCCCGTCCATTTCAAGCCGTTGTCGAGTTTGACGGTAATGCTGGGCGAAACCATGACGTTTTTGCTGTCATGCCGCTGCGGAACGAATTGGCGCGCCTGACTTCGCCGGGTGAGGCGGATGGCGACGTTTTTTGTTCAGCACTTCGTTGATGTCCATATTCAGGCTGCGGTTTGCCCACGAGCCGTAAACCGCACCGATGTTGCGGCTTTGTTTGAAATCGGCGTATTTGCTGACCATATTGATGACGCCGCCGCTGCTGGTGCGTCCGTAAAGGACGGAAGACGGGCCTTTCAGGATTTCCACGCGCCTGATGTTGGCGGTGCTGCGGCGGACCTGTCCGCTTTCGCGCACGCCGTCGCGGTAAATATCGGATGCGTCGGCTTTGAAAACCGCGCAGGAAAAATGCTGCCGCGCATATCGTAGGCTGCGTCAATACCGGCGTTGCTCTTCGAGGATGGAACCCAAATCGTTCGTGCCGTAGTTTTTTGTTTTTCTGGATGTTGAGCGTATCGACGGTTTGCGGCGTTTTTTGATGAGCTGCCCGTTGCGGGTAACGGCAGCTTCGTCGTAGTTGATGTAGCCTTTGAGTACGCTGGTGTCGGACCGTCCGACCACGGTAACGGTGGGCAGTGTGGCGGTGTACTGTTCGCTATCGGCGGTATCGGCGGCATACGGCGGGAAGGCGGAGGCAATCAGGGCGGGAAGCAGGAAAGGCGGACAGAATATTGCATGTTCAACTCGGGAAAGGTGAAGGGATGCGGCATTATAGGAAATATTTTTGCTTAATCGAAATAATTGATAATAATTATCTTTATTTATGACAAACCGTGTTTATATTTTGCAACGAAGCAGCGATGAATCGAAAGGTCGTCTGAAAAGCCCTGTTTCGGGTTTTCAGACGACCTTGCAATATTCAGACTCAACGTTCGGAAGGCTCAAACCTTCTTCAAAACCACCATATGCCGTTCTGCATCCAAGCCTGGGACGTGGAGGGCTTCGACGCGTCTCGACGGCGACGGTGTCGGGGAGTTTGGCGATTTCTTCTTCGGGGTATACGCCTTCATGGCGACCCAGCGGCCGCCGTCTTTCAGCAGGTGTGCCGTCCAGTTGACGAAGTCGGCGAGTTCGGCGAAGGCGCGGCTGGTGATGATGTCGGCTTGGAGGTCTTGAACGGCTTTCGACGCGGCTGCTGACGACGCGGACGTTGGCGAGTCCGGAGTTCGATGACGGCTTGTTGCAGGAAGGCGGTTTTTGGTGTTGGCGTCCAGAAGGGTGATGTTGAGGTCGGGACGGCAGATGGCGGCGGAATGCCGGGCTGTCCGCCGCCGGAACCGACATCCAGCATAGTGTGCGCGCCTTGCAGGTAGGGGAGCAGGGTCAGGCTGTCGAGCAGGTGGTGGCTGACCATTTGCTCTTCGTCGCGCAGGGCGGTGAGGTTGTAGGTCTTGTTCCACTTTTGAGCAGGCTGGCATAGGCGAGCAGCAGGGTTTGCTGTTCTGCGGATAGGTCCAAACCTAATGCCTGTATGCCTGATTGGAGTTGCGTGTCGGGGTCATGGTGTTTGTCCGTAAGCAGTCGGGCGTTATGGTAGCGGGAAAAAGGTCGTCTGAAAGGCGTGCTATTAAGGGATTAGGTCTCAGGGCAGTGGAGTTGTAGCGTGGCTTTGCCTCGCGAAACTTGTTGTCTGACAATTTGAAACTGTCTTTATTTTCAATTTATTTCGTGGGCAAAGCCCACGCCACGGGTTTCAGGCGACCTTGGGTGTTTTCGGAACGGTTAGTATTTAATTTTTCCGAGCGAATTTCTAATGTGGCGAAGCTGGCTGAAAATATGGAAAAATTTTTCAGACGACCTGAGCAATCAGTTTTTCCGTTTGGCGGATCAGCATGTAGGCTGCATCGGACAATTCACTACACGGGGAAACTGTTTCACCGTTTTCATTCAGGATGGTAAAGGATTCCTGTATCCCGCCGATTTCCGCTTCGCCATCCAAGCCGAGCAATAAGGAATACATTACGTCGTCCAATGCCGATTCCAATGCGGAGTCAAACAGACGACGTTGCTTTGTCCGTTAATTCCAGCATGTTTATTTTTGCGCCGTCGCGGAAACGGAACGGCGGTTTTTCAATTCTGACAGATAACTGAAATTCAGCCAGCGTTGGACAAATTCCTTCGGCAGGTAGGATGTTGTGATTTGAGGGCATGATTTATCTTTCAGACGACCTTCCCCGCGTTTTTCCAGCATTAAGACAACCAGCCAAGTCTTGCGGCAGCGGGGCTTTTTAAGATGAGTTTTTCGCCTCGTCAGCGGGTGGTCGAGGTGTAGTTCGGCGGCGTGGAGGAAACATTCGTTTCAAACCGAGTTTCTGGAGGCGTTTGTTGGTTTGGTAGTCGCCGTAGCGTTCGTCGCCGGCGATGGGGCATTGTTGCGATTGCAGGTGGACGCGGATTTGGTGGGTGCGGCTGGCTTTTCAGGGTGGCTTGCACGAGGGTGAGGTGCGAGAGGCCGACTTGGTGCAGGAGGTCGTCTGAAAAGCGGTTGAAAGACGCGGAAGATGGTGCGCGGATTGTCCGTCTCGCTGACGCGCACCATTTTTCGCCTTTGCGCGCCGTGTATTTGAACAGGGGCAGTTTGACGTGGAAGCTGTCGTTCGGCAGTTTGCCTACGCCCAGCGCGGAGGTAGATTTTTGGGATGGTCGTTGCGGATGGCTTCGTGCAGTTTGACGAGCGCGCTGCGTTTTTTGGCGATCATCAAGAGGCCGCTGGTGTCTTTGTCGAGGCGGTGACAAGTTCGAGATAGCGGCATCGGGGGCGGGCGCGGCGGATTTGTTCTGATGACGCCGAAGCTCACGCCGCTGCCGCCGTGGACGGCGGTGCCTGCGGGTTTGTCGATGACGAGCAATGCGTCGTCTTCGTAGATGATGGTAAATTCGCGCGCGGGTACGGCTTGGGCGCGGTTTTCAGACGACCTTTGTTTTTCGGCGGTGCGCACGGGCGGGATGCGGAGCAGGTCGCCTGTCTGGATGCGGCTGTCGGGCTTGCAGCGTTTTTGTTCAGGCGCACTTCGCCGGCGCGGATAATGCGGTGGATATGGCTTTTGGGTACGCCTTTGAGGATTTTTATCAGATAGTTGTCAAGGCGTTGTCCGCTTCGTGTTCGGCGACGGTAATCAGGCTGACTGAATCTTTGTTATTGCGTGCGTTTTCATCTATAATCTCGAACATCCGTTTCGGCAGAAACCTGTACAAACAGGCCAGTATGGGGACGTGATGGTATTGTTAAAACGAGATTTTTATATTAAAAACGCACTCTGCAAAAGCATTTTCCCTGCGTTTATGCCCAAGCCCGTAAACGCAGGAACGTGATTAAGTTTGATTTGATTTTGCTGATTTGACCGGGCATAAGACGAGGGACGGTGTTTGACAAACCTGCCGCGCCGCACCGTTCGAAACTTCCGGCATAACGATAATAAGAAGATGTCGGCTACCTGTTTTCTAAGCCGGGCCTGTACCGTCCGGATTTCGGCGGCGGACGGAGTGTTCCGCCGCATTGTTCTTTATTGCCTTCTTTATCCGTATCCTTCCGCACACGGCCGCATTGTTTTGGGCGGCGTGCAACCTTGCGTGGACTTCAATTCAAAAACTGATTGCTCATCCGGGTTTTCTGCATCCTGCGCCGAAAAAGGGGCGCGGCTGTGCCCAATCCCGCCCGCCCCGCAGAGTGTCTGACAAAAGAGCAGGCAGGTCGTCTGAAAAAGGCTGCCCGCCCTGTGCGAGGTAATGATTATGAAAAAGAATGTTGTTCAATGCAACGCAGGCCGAAGAGCTGCGGGCGTTGCCATTGTCGATGGGCAAAAACCTTTTGATTTGGACATCGAAACGCTGGGTAAAAGAGCAGCGCAAAGGTAATATTTATAAGGGTATCATCACCCGCATCGAGCCGTCGCTGGAAGCGTGTTTCGCAGATTACGGAACCGACCGCCACGGCTTTTTGCCGTTTAAGGAAGTATCGCGTCTCGTATTTCCAAGATTACGAAGGCGGCAGGGCGCGCATTCAGGATGTACTCAAAGAAGGCATGGAAGTCATCGTCCAAGTTGAAAAAGACGAACGCGGCAACAAAGGCGCGGCGCTGACCACCTTCATCAGCCTGGCCGGACGCTATCTGGTATTGATGCCCAACAACCCAGCGCGGCGGCGGCGTATCCCGCCGTATCGAAGGCGAAGAGCGTCAAGAACTCAAAGCCGCTATGGCGGAACTCGACATTCCGAACGGCATGAGATCATCGCCCGCACCGCCGGCATCGGCCGCAGCGCGGAAGAGTTGGAATGGGATTTGAACTACCTCAAACAGCTTTTGCAGGCCATCGAAGAAGCCGGTAAGGCGCACCACGAACCCTACCTCCTCTTCATGGAAAGCTCGCTGCTCATCCGCGCCATCCGCGACTATTTCCGTCCCGACATCGGCGAAATTCTGGTGGACAATCAAGAGGTTTATGACCAAGTTGCCGAGTTTATGAGCTACGTCATGCCGAGCAACGTAGGTCGTCTGAAAACTCTATGAAGACCACACGCCGCTGTTCTCACGCTTCCAAATCGAACACCAAATCGAAAGCGCGTTTGCCCGCAGCGTCAGCCTGCCTTCCGCGGCGCGGATTGTGATCGACCACACCGAAGCCCCTCGTTTCCATCGACGTCAACTCCGCCCGCGCGACACGCGGCGCGGACATCGAAGACACCGCGTTCAAAACCAATATGGAAGCCGCCGAAGAAGTCGCCCGCCAAATGCGTTTGCGCGACTTGGGCGGTTTGGTCGTCATCGACTTCATCGACATGGAAAACCCCAGCATCAGCGCGATGTTGAAAACGTCTTGCGCGACGCGCTCAAAAAGACCGCGCCCGTGTGCAAATGGGCAAACTTTCCCGCTTCGGCCTCTGGAATTGAGCCGCCAACGCCTGAAACCCGCTTTGGGCGAAAGCAGCCACGTCGCCTCGCCCGCGCTGCGCCGGTACCGGCGTCATCCGCGGCATCGAATCGACCGCCCTACACGTTTTGCGCATCATTCAAGAAGAAGCGATGAAAGACAACACCGGCGAAGTGCATGCGCAAGCGCCCGTCGATGTTGCCACCTTCCTGTTGAACGAAAAACGCGCCGAGCTGTTTGCGATGGAAGAGCGTTTGGACGTCAACGTCGTCCTGATTCCGAATATCCACTTGGAAAACCCGCACTACGAAATCAACCGCATCCGCATCGACGACGTAGAAGAAGACGGCGAACCGAGCTACAAACGCGTTGCTGAGCCGGAAGAAGACGAATCCGCCAAACCTTTCGGCAGCGAAAGAGCCAAAGCTGCCCGTCCCGAACCCGCCGTCAAAGGCGTGCGCTATACCCAGCCCTGCCCCGACCGTATCCGAGCAGAAAAGCGGTTCATGGTGGATACCTTCAAAGCATGGCTCAAACGCATTTTCGGCGGCAATACCGCAACCGAAACCGCGCCTGTTGCCGAAGTGGCGAAAAACGCACTTCAAACGGCAACAACCGCAACGGTAATTCCGGCAACCGCCGCGCAAACAACCGCCGCCAAAAACCCGCGCCGCAACAATAGGCACGACGGCAAGCGTAGAAGTGCGCGAAGTGGCGGACTTCAAAGACAAAGTAGCGGACAATCAGGCAGCGGAAAACGAAACCCGCAACGCCAAAGACAACCGCCGCAGCCGCAACCGCCAAAACGAGCGCAACGCCGCCGCGGAAGCCGAAAAACCTCGAAGTCCAGCACTCGCCGCCGCAACGTCGTCTGAAAACGAATCCCTGTCCCGGGCGAGCAGGCACAAGGCAGCAAACGCCGCCGCAACAACAATCGTAACGAACGCAACCGCGAACAAGCGGACATCCGCGCGGAAGAAAACCTTGTCCGAAGCAGTGGACAGCGTAGCGGGAAGAGGGCGTGCAAAAACCGCCGATAACGATGCACCGAAAGGCAACGAACGCCGCCAACGCGAGCGCAACAACCAACGCGACCGCCGCGAACGCAACAATCAGCGCGACCGCCGTCAAAAACGGTAAAAACGCAATATTCCGTCTGCCGCCAAAATCGAGCAGTACCTGAATATTCACGATACCGCCGACAAAGTCCGCTTTGCCGCCGCGCACGTCATGGGCGAGCCTGTCGAAGAAGAACCGTTTGCCGTAACCATCCCCGCTCCCGAGGGGATAGTGCCGAGCCTTTGGTTGTCGTCGTTTCCGAACCCGTTGCGGCCACTGAAGAAGCCTTCGTGTTCTCCATCGAAGGCGAAGAAGCGGACAGCGGCATCCTGATCGAAGACAGCACCGACGATGAATGCAGCATCATCGACTCCGCCATCGGCAGCGTTGAAGATACCCCGACTTCGTGTTTGCCATCGAAACCGAAGACGGCTACATAACCGATGACCGCCGTCCCTGCCGAAGGTGAAGCCGAAGCCGTCGTTGAAAATGGAGGAAGAACTGGTCGTTTGAAAGCCGAACGCGAAGCCGTCGCCGCCATCGAAGCCCTTGCCGCAGCAGCAGCGGCCGCCGCCGCCCAAGCAGCAGAATCCGAACCGCAAACCGCGCCGAAGCAGGCCAAGCGGAAGCGACCGAGCCGGAAGAAACTGTCCCCGCCGTTGCTGCGCTGCCCGACTTAGGCGGTTTGGTGTTCGTCGAAACCAATCCCGAAGCCGTCGCCGCCTTTTGCCGAACAGGTTCAGCCCGAACCCGAATCCGCCTGCGCCGCGCGGACGTGCCGAAAGTCGAAGCCGAAACCCGTTGCCGCTGCCGAAATGGTCTTGGTGGAAACGCGCAAAGACTAAAGGCTGAAAGAAGAGGGCATCGTTTAAGATGCCTGACTCGATAAAAAGGTCGTCTGAAAACCAGATTTACGGTTTCAGACGACCTTGTCTCGTTTAAAAAGATTATTTGAGCGGTAGCCGACGGTAGCCATGTAGCTGTTGTTGTGGACTTTCAAATTGTCTTTTTATAACGGGTTTGTTCTCATTCGGCACCGACTTCGACATTCGGTGCAACGGCGTATTTCGCGCCCACGCCGTAGCCGAGGCCGTTCATATTGTTGCGTTTCGCGCCCAGATTGTCGAAGCGGCCGTAGTGGTAGCCGACCTTACCGTAAGCCAGCGCATTGTCGGTCAGGCGGTAGCCTTGGACGTAGGAAACGTTGGCATCGACTTTTTGCTTTCGCATTGCCCGCGATTTTGCGGTCAGCGGTTTAACGCCGGCTTCAACGCCGCCAATCCAGTTGCTTTGTCCGAATTGTGTGTTGTAGCTGCCGCGTACGGCAACGTCGCCTTTTGGTTTTTCGTTCAGATTAACGTTGCGCACATCACTTTTGGTTGCGCCCGCGCCGACTTCCAAGCCTGCGCCGGTAAAAGAACCGTCAGCGAAAGTGATGGCGGAAGCGGTAGCCAATAAAACAGTCAGTAAGGTTTTTTTCATGATAATGCTCCTTCACGGATAAACAGGAAGCGTGTTTTCGCTTCCGACGAATCCAGTATCGGATGCTTGCGGATGAGCCGCAACCGCCTTTGCCGAGGCGTTACCCATCTTCTCAAGTGCTTAACGTTTGTAATTCATTGAAACGGCTGAATTTGTATCGTCCGAAATATCGAGGTGCGCGATTTATAATTTGCGTAAAGTGCGATGAAAAGTATGAAGATTTATGAACCTTGCTGTGTGGAGAGGGGTGCGTTTGGCAGCGGAGGCGGAGTGCGGAGAAAATGATAAAAAGCTTAAATGGCGGTTTACATTGGTCAGTGTGGCTTTATTGCCATAAGAGTGAGAAAGGTCGTCTGAAAACTGGGTTTTTAGTTTGAACTGCACCCCAAAAAGTTGACACATCCTCCAACTCACAAGGTGCAGTTTTTATGAGCAAATATACATTACACTTCAAATACCAAGCCGTACTCCACTACCTGCATATACGCAGCCAACAGCGTACCGCAGACCACTACGGCATTTCCCTGAACCCACCTGAGACGATGGATACGCGCCTATCAAGAAGGCGGTATCGGCGCACTCGAACATCCCCAATCCAAAACCATGCCCCAACACCGCAAAAACCCCTTCATCTCAGATAAACCCGACCAAGAAAAACGCAGGCAGAGCTTATTGAAGAGTTGTGCTATATGCGCGCAGAGGTCGCCTACCCTAAAGGAGTTAAAAGCCCTCAGCCAAAAGCGGACCGAAAAAGGACAAAAGCCAAACCGTCCAAACACTGAGGGCGCAACACACCCTGCTCAAATACCTGCTGCACATCGCAAACCTGCCCAAAAGCAGCTTTTACTACCACCACCAAGACCGACCCGACCCCGACGCAGCCGACAAAGCCCTCCTCGTCGAAAACCTACTGGCGGCATAAAGGACGCTACGGACAAAGGCGCATTGCCGCAGCATTGGGTTGAAACCACAAAAAGTGGCGCGGTTGATGAAGCAGTTGGAACTGAAAGCCCCATACGGGCGAAAAAGCCTACCGCCATCCCTGCCATGGGCGAAATATCGGAAAACCTCCTCAAACGCCGGTTCAAAGCCCGAAAGCCCAACGAAAATGGCTGACCGACGTTACCGAACTCAAAGGGAAGGACGGCAAACTGTACCTCTCGCCAATCTTGGACTTGTTCAACTGCGAGATCGTCGCCTACGCCATGAGCCGCAGAGCCGACAGCGAAATGGTGAAGGAAATGCTCGAAAAAGCCGCACCCCGTCTGACTGATAAAGGAACGATGCTTCATTCGGACCAAGGTGTGCTGTACCGTACGGCGGGTATAGGGAATTGCTTGCAGGAGCATCTCCATGGTTCAAAGCATGTCGCGAAAGGCGAACTGTTGGGACAATGCGCCGATGGAAAGCTTTTTGCGGTGTTGAAGACGGAGTGTTTCTATAATGCAGGTGAATTGACGGTAGATGAATTGATGAAGCTAGATAGATGACTATATGGATTACTACAACCGGGAGCGTTGCAGTTTGAAATTGAAAAGCTGAGTCCTGTCGCATACAGAACCCAGTTTGCACAGAGCGCCTGAATAGGCTTTTATGAGTGTCCAAGATTTGGGGCCAGTTCAGTTTTCAGACGACCTTTTTATCGTGTTTGTATGATTTTTTTCTAATTTCTTTATGCGAAGGTTATAATCCCTGCTTCTTCCAATTTCCCGCCAAAGAGAAATACTATGAATAAAAATCTTGAAATTAAGCATGTTGGCACTGATTGCCACGTTTTCCCTGACAGCTTGCAGCAATAAAACCCCTGATACTTTTTCAACTACGACCACGCCTTCATCTCTTAATGGTACAACTGCAAAAGAGACCGAGGCGTCTGCTGAATCAGATACATCTTCATCTTTCAAAAAGTTTGGATGAAAAAGGCAGCTATGCAATGGGTATGGACGTTGGCAAATCCTTGAAGCAGATGAAGAAACAGGGTTTCGAAGTTGATATGAAAGCCTTCTTTAACGCCGTACAGTCCGTATACAATGGTAAACAGACTAAATTGAGTGAATTGGAAGCCGGCATAGCGCAGGTGGAAATCATGACAGAACTTGAAGCTAAAGCAACGAAAAATACGAGGAAGAAGCACGAGCCAATAAAGAAAAAGGTGAGGCTTTTTGAAAGAAAAATGCCACTAAAGAGGGCGTGAAAACAACAGCATCCGGTTTGCAGTACAAAAATGATCAAAGAGGGTACAGGCAGACAGCCTCGGAAAAACGATCTCGTACATGTCGAATATGAAGGCCGCCTGATTGACGGTACTGTCTTCGACAGCAGTAAAGAAGGTGTAAGTGATGATGGAGTAGGCGGCATTATCTCTTTTCGGCTTGACCAAACCATACCGGGCTGGATAGAAGGTTTGCAGCTTTTGAAAGCAGGCGGCGAGGCTACTTTTTATATTCCTGCCAAACTCGCTTACGGAGAAGAAAAAGCTGGCAACAAAAATCGGTCCGAATTCCGTTTTGATATTCGACGTCAAATTGGTCAAAATCGACAGAAACGGCAAACATCGTATTCGGTAATCTGCTTCTTCCGGCAAAGAGGGCATTAAGATTAGCGCTCATGTAAAACTGGGTGCTGGCTCTGGTTAAAGCCAATCCGATGGTTGCGCTCTCCCTAAAACCTTCTTGATAAAGGGCGGATAATCGCCGTATCAAATATAGTGGATTAACTTTAAACCAGGACGGCGTTACCTCGCCTTAGCTCAAAGAGAACGATTCTCTAAGGTGCCGAGCACCAAGCGAATCGGTTCCGGTACTATCTGTACTGTCTGCGGCTTCGTCGCCTTGTCCTGATTTAAAGTTAATCCACTATAAAATAGAAAAGGTCGTCTGAAAACCCGTATTTCAGGGTTTTCAGACGACCTTTGTTTTGCCCTGACATCGGGTGTTTACGAAATCAGGTTCAAACCGCTGATGCGGTCGTAGAGGCGGTCGGGGTCGCCTTTGCTCTTCGTGCATTTGATACGCAGGCGCAGGTCGTTGGTGGAAAACGGCTTGGCGCAGGGCTTCGTCGTATCTCGATTTGACCTTGGATGTAGAGTTCGAACAGGTGTTGGTCGAAGGTCTGCATACCGTCTGTGCCGGAGCGCATCGCGAGTTCGCGGATTTCCATGAGTTCGCCTTTGAAAATCAAATCCCTGCATGGCGGGTGTGTTGAGCAGCAGGTCTCACGACGGCGGTACGCTGGCTGCGGTTTTTCTTGATGGCGAGGCGTTGGCCGATGATGCCGGTCAGGTTGAGTGCCAAATCCATGAGGACTTGTTTGCGTCGGTCTTCTTGGTAGTTGATGATACGCTCGATGGTTTGGGCGGCGGTGTTGGCGTGGATGGTGAAGACGCACAAGTGGCCGGTTTGGGCAAGCTGGAGGGCGTATTCCATACTGGCTTCGCTGCGCACCTCGCCGATACAGACGACGTCGGGCGCTTGACGCATCGCGCTTTGAACGGCGATTTTCCAGTCGTTGGTGTCGATGCCGACTTCGCGCTGGGTGAAGATGCTGCGGCGGGGTTTGTAGATGAATTCGATCGGGTCTTCGATGGTGACGATGTGGCCGGGCATTTTGTGGTTGCGGTAGTCGAGCATGGATGCTATGGTGGTCGATTTACCGGAACCGGGTCGGGCCGGCAAGGATCAGCAGGCCGCGCGGGAAAGGGGAGAGGTCTTTGAGTTTGGCGGGCAGGCTGAGGCTCTCCATTTCGGGGATTTCTTGGTTGATGCGGCGCAAGACCATGCCGACGCGGCCTTGTTCGTGGTAGGCGCTGACACGGTAACGGGTGTTGCTGCGGGATTGACGGAGAAGTTGAGCCCCATTCGCGGTTGAAGGTCTCGCTGCTCGGGGTCTGCATGGTGGATTCGACGATGGCGGCTGTGTCTTCGCCGGTCAGGGCTTTTGTGCGGGACGGGGGTTAGGTGCCGCTGACTTTTGACGGCAGGCGGGAAGCCTGCGCTGATGAAGATGTCGGATGCGCTGCGTTTTTCTGCTTCGACGCACATGCGGTCGAGCAGGGGATGGAGGTGTGTACCGATTTCGGCGGGGGTAGGGATGTGCGGCGGTTGGTTTTTGCGAGTAGGCTTGCACCATTTTCGCTGAGTAAGTCGTGTAAAGGAGTTGTTTCGCTCATTTTGTGTACTCTTTATCAGTAAGTGAATATTGAGACCGGCGGGCGGTTTGTTTGTTATTGGGCTGTTGTGCCTGCCTTGCGGAGGTCGTCTGAAAAATGGGAAACGGGCTTCCTCGTTGTGAAACTGCGTTTTCAGACGACCTGGTTTGTTCCCGATAGTGGAATGTATTTATCAGACGATGGTCATGCTGTCGCTGTTTTGCGCTTTTGCTGCGGGCTACGTCGGGGCTGATGGTACCTTGGCGGACGAGGGTTTGCAGCGCTTGGTCGAGGGTTTGCATGCCGTGTGATTGACCGGTTTGTAGCGCGGAGTTGATTTGGGCGATTTTGTTTTCGCGGATCAGGTTGCGCACTGCGGGGGTGGAAATGAGGATTTCGTGTGCGGCGACACGGCCGTTGCCGTCGCGGGTTTTCAGCAGGGTTTGTGAAATAACCGCGCGCAGGGATTCGGACAGCATGGAACGTACCATTTCTTTTTCGCCGGCAGGGAATACGTCGACGATACGGTCCACGGTTTTTGGCGGCGCCGGTGGTGTGCAGCGTACCGAATACCAAGTGGCCGGTTTCGGCGGCAGTCAGCGCGAGGCCGATGGTTTCGGGTCGCGCATCTCGCCCACGAGGATCACGTCGGGGTCTTCACGCAATGCGGAACGCAGGGCGTTGGCGAAGCTGTGGGTGTGTTGGTGCAGCTCACGCTGGTTGACGAGGGCTTTTTTACTTTGGTGGACGAACTCGATCGGGTCTTCGATGGTGAGGATGTGTGCGGGTTGGGTTTCGTTGATGTAGTTGATCATCGCCGCCAGCGTGGTGGATTTACCGGAACCGGTCGGGCCGGTTACCAATACCAAGCCGCGCGGGTTGTCGGCGATTTTTGGAAAAATACGCGGGCGCGCAGGTCTTCCAGCGTCAGTCACGTCGCTCGGAATGGTACGGAAGACGGCGGCAGGGCCGCGGTTGGAGGTAAAATGCGTTGACACGGAAACGGGCGACGTTGGGCAGCCTCGAAGGAGAAGTCCACTTCAAATCTTTGTTGGAACAGTTTGCGCTGATGGTCGTTCATGACCGAAGTGACCATGTTGCCGACTTCTTCGGCGGACATTTCGGTAGGTTGATGCGGCGGATATCGCCGTGAACGCGGATCATGGGGACATTCCGGCGCTTAGGTGAAGGTCGGAAGCTTTTGTTTTTGACGCCGAAAGCGAGTAAGTCGGTAATCTGCATAATGTGGCCTTTGTTTTTAGTTTAGAATAATGAGGCGGAACCCGATTTAAAATGCGGACGCGGAATGCCGGGCATTTCCCCTGTTCAGGGTTCCGATAAATTGTATTATTTTAAATACATAAACCGTTCAGACCAAGTAAAATTTTCAAAATCGCTGTAATTGATGTAATAAAGGAAGAAATCATGTCGGTATTGCAACAAAAATTATGTGGAGGTGTGCCGCCGCATTGCCGAAGCCGAGCAAAAGGCGGGCAGGCAGGCGGGCGAAGTGGGTCTGATTGCCGTCAGCAAACCTTCCTTCAGACGACATCCGCGAGGTATATGCCGCAGGGCAGCGTGATTTCGGTGAGAACTATATTCAGGAGTGGTACGAGAAAACGGAAACGCTCGCGGATTTGTCCCGACATCGTTTGGCACGTCATCGGCGATGTGCAGTCAAACAAGACCAAATTTGTCGCCGAACGCGCGCATTGGGTGCATACGATAGGTCGTCTGAAAACCGCCCGCCGCTTGAGCGAACAGCGTCCGTCCGAAATGCCGCCTTTGCAGGTGTGCATCGAAGTCAATATCGCGGGCGAGGAGGCGAACACGGCGTTGCGCCCGATGAGGGCGGTCGCGCTGGCGGTGGAAGCGGCGAAGTTGCCGAATGTGGTTGTACGCGGATTGATGTGTGTCGCCAAAGCCGACAGCGATGATGAAGCATTGCGCGTTCAGTTCCAAACCATGCAGAAACTGCTTGCCGGCCTGAACGCGGCGGGTGTCCGCGCGGATGTGTTGTCTATGGGGATGTCCGGCGACATGCCTGTGGCGGTCGCATGCGGCGCAACGCATGTGCGCATCGGCAGCGCGATTTTCGGCAGACGGGAACCAAAAGGGAAAGACAGTCAATAAAACAGATTATCTCGGTCGTTTTGCTGGGTTTAACCTTAACGGGTTGTCGGTTGATGGGCTGGTATCCATGTTCGTCCTTGTCAGGCTGGTGCGCCCAAAAAGCCGGCGGCAATAGATTTTTGGAAAAACAGGGTTTACACCGAACATCGCTGCCCGAAAGCGTTCGTTGGTAAAAAGGTCGTCTGAAGTTTTCTAGTTTGGTGGGAACGGCATTTCAGACGACCCCAAGTATAGTGGATTAACTTTAAACCAGTACGGTGTTGCCTCGCCTTGCCGTACTATCTGTACTGTCTGCAGGCTTCGTCGCCTTGTCCTGGATTTAAATTTAATCTACTATAAAATGTATTTCATTTAAAAATTGAAGGAAATTTATGAACATCTACTTTTTAGGCGGTGGCAATATGGCGGCCGCCATCGCGGGCGGATTGGTCAGGGCAGGGTGGATACCGCATCCACATCGCCAACCGCGGTGCGGAAAAACGCGAGCGTTTGGCAAAAAGAATTGAATGTTGAAGTTTCTGAATCCCCGCCCGAACTGCATTCAGACGACGTTTTGATTCTTGCCGTCAAGCCGCAGGACATGGAAGCCGCGTGCCACAACGTTCGTGTCAACGGCGCATTGGTGCTATCCGTCGCCGCCGGTTTGTCTATTGATACCTCAGCCGCTACCTTGGTGGAACACGCCGCATTGTCCGTACCATGCCCAATACGCCGGGAAAAATCGGTTTGGGTGTATCCGCATGTTTGCCGAATCGGAAGTGTCCGAAGCCGACTGCACCGCCGCCGACCGGATTATGCGCTCCGTCGGTTTGACCGTTTGGTTGGATGAAGAAGACAAGTTGCACAACATTACCGGCATTAGCGGCAGCGGCCCCGCCTACGTCTTTTACCTGCTTAGCGCGCTGCAAGCCGCCGCTCAGGCGCAAGGGTTTAGCGAAGAAGATGCCCGCGCCCTCAGTCTCGCCACGTTTAAAGGTGCAGTCGCCTTGGCAGAACAAAGCGGCGAAGACTTCGCGCAATTGCAGCAAAACGTTACTTCCAAAGGCGGAACCACCCACGAAGCCATCGAAACGTTCAAATCATGCCACGTCGCCGAAGCCATTGCCCAAGGCGTGAAGCCTGCGTCAAGCGTTCGCAGGAAATGGCTACAACAATATAAGGTCGTCTGAAAAATGCGCGGAGATTTATTGATATTGCTTGCCGACGGCATCGTTATCCCTGTGTTTGGCACGTCTCTTCCTGCAGGCGGCGGGATTGAGTGAAAATCATGCGCTCTTGGCGTTCAGTAAGCGATCAACCGATTGGCTGGTCAACCCGCTACATAAAATTCTGCCGGTTAAAAAATACGACCCAGCCTGCCTGTTGTCAGGACTGTTGTTATATTACATCGTATTCACCTTCATCACTTTAGTGGCGCAGCCCTACCGCATTCAGCGCAAAAATCATCATCGCCAATTTTATACTGGCAGTATTAAATACAATTAAATCAGCGGCTTTATGTGTTGTTGATGGGGTTGTTTATCCGAATGGCACTCAGTATTAAAGATCCCTATTCCCAGCTTTCCGTCGCGCTGGAACGGATATATCGCCCCATACTTTCTCCCGTGCAGTTTTTTTAAAGTACGGACGCTACGATTTTTTTCAGGTAGTATATTGGCATTATTACTGTGGATCTGGTTAGCAGTCTATCGCCCCAAATTACCCGCCAAATCAACTTGTGGCTACTGCAATAGACAGCGAGTTCATTAAGAATTTGCAGTATGACGTAAGCAAAATGCAAAAAGTGAAAAATCGAAAACACGACTCAGAAAACATGGTATCATGCCGCCATTTCCAAAACGGGCTTGAGAAAAGAAGTCCTAAGAAATCAATAAAAATAAACCACTTGAGTAGCATTTCGTTTCCCGCAATAGATTGAAAGAAAAATTATGGCAAAGCTGACAGAACAAGACATTTTGAATTGGGACGGCCCGGAAGAAGACTACATGAATAGTGACCAGTTGGCATTCTTCCGCGAACTGCTGGTAAAAATGCAAGACGAACTGATTGAAAACGCATCTGCCACCACCGGCCACCTGCAAGAACACGAATCGGCTCCCGATCCCTGCCGCGACCGCGCCACTCAAGAAGAAGAGTACGCGCTGGAGCTGCGCACCCGCGACCGTGAGCGCAAACTTCTGGGTAAAGTACAAGCAACCATCCGTAGCATCGATGAAGGCGATTATGGTTTCTGCGCAGATACCGGCGGTTTCATCGGCCTCAAACGCCTCCTTGCCCGCCCGACTGCGACACTTTCCGTGGAAGCACAAGAACGCCGCGAACGCATGAAAAAACAGTTTGCCGACTAAGTATAACGAAATCGGCTAATTGAATTAGACAGTAAGAAAATGAAAAGGTCGTCTGAAAGAGGTTTCAGACGACCCTTTGCGTTGTTTTTGATTTTGAAATAAAAGTCTTTGTATTTCAGGTTGTTGTTATGTTTTGTGGAATTTTTTTGCGGTTTAGGAGTTGACGGTTTTTGAGGAGGGGGGTATAGTTCGGTTCTTCGCTGCTTCGGCGGTGATTGAACGAACAGGTAAGTATATCACAGTTGGTCTGATTTTTTTCGAGGTTTTAAGAAAAGTTTTGATTGACAATGAGATGAAATGCTTTTATAATTCGTTTTCGCTCTTTAACAAAACAGATTACTGATAAGTGTGAGTGCGACAGCCTCACACTGTTTGAAAGACAGACAAGATGATGTTTTTAGACATTGTCCTGTTAGTTTCTTTTGAAGCAGACCAGAAGTTAAAAAGTTAGAGATTGAACATAAGAGTTTGATCCTGGCTCAGATTGAACGCTGGCGGCATGCTTTTACACATGCAAGTCGGACGGCAGCACAGAGAAGCTTGCTTCTTGGGTGGCGAGTGGCGAACGGGTGAGTAACATATCGGAACGTACCGAGCAGTGGGGGATAACTAATCGAAAGATTAGCTAATACCGCATATATTCTGAGGAAGAAAGCAGGGGACCATTTGGCCTTGCGCTGTTTGAGCGGCCGATATCTGATTAGCTAGTTGGTGGGGTAAAGGCCTACCAAGGCGACGATCAGTAGCGGGTCTGAGAGGATGATCCGCCACACTGGGACTGAGACACGGCCCAGACTCCTACGGGAGGCAGCAGTGGGGAATTTTGGACAATGGGCGCAAGCCTGATCCAGCCATGCCGCGTGTCTGAAGAAGGCCTTCGGGTTGTAAAGGACTTTTGTCAGGGAAGAAAAGGGCGGGGTTAATACCCCTGTCTGATGACGGTACCTGAAGAATAAGCACCGGCTAACTACGTGCCAGCAGCCGCGGTAATACGTAGGGTGCGAGCGTTAATCGGAATTACTGGGCGTAAAGCGGGCGCAGACGGTTACTTAAGCAGGATGTGAAATCCCCGGGCTCAACCTGGGAACTGCGTTCTGAACTGGGTGACTAGAGTGTGTCAGAGGGAGGTAGAATTCCACGTGTAGCAGTGAAATGCGTAGAGATGTGGAGGAATACCGATGGCGAAGGCAGCCTCCTGGGATAACACTGACGTTCATGCCCGAAAGCGTGGGTAGCAAACAGGATTAGATACCCTGGTAGTCCACGCCCTAAACGATGTCGATTAGCTGTTGGGCAGCATGACTGCTTAGTAGCGAAGCTAACGCGTGAAATCGACCGCCTGGGGAGTACGGTCGCAAGATTAAAACTCAAAGGAATTGACGGGGACCCGCACAAGCGGTGGATGATGTGGATTAATTCGATGCAACGCGAAGAACCTTACCTGGTCTTGACATGTACGGAACCCTCCAGAGACGGAGGGGTGCCTTCGGGAGCCGTAACACAGGTGCTGCATGGCTGTCGTCAGCTCGTGTCGTGAGATGTTGGGTTAAGTCCCGCAACGAGCGCAACCCTTGTCATTAGTTGCCATCATTAAGTTGGGCACTCTAATGAGACTGCCGGTGACAAGCCGGAGGAAGGTGGGGATGACGTCAAGTCCTCATGGCCCTTATGACCAGGGCTTCACACGTCATACAATGGTCGGTACAGAGGGTAGCCAAGCCGCGAGGTGGAGCCAATCTCACAAAACCGATCGTAGTCCGGATTGCACTCTGCAACTCGAGTGCATGAAGTCGGAATCGCTAGTAATCGCAGGTCAGCATACTGCGGTGAATACGTTCCCGGGTCTTGTACACACCGCCCGTCACACCATGGGAGTGGGGGATACCAGAAGTAGGTAGGGTAACCGCAAGGAGTCCCCGCTTACCACGGTATGCTTCATGACTGGGGTGAAGTCGTAACAAGGTAGCCGTAGGGGAACCTGCGGCTGGATCACCTCCTTTCTAGAGAAAGAAGAGGTTGTTGCATTCACACTTATCGGTAAACTGTAGAAGATGCGGAAGAATGCTTGAGTGAAGACAAGGTTCGCTTAAGAAGAGAATCCGGGTTTGTAGCTCAGCTGGTTAGAGCACACGCTTGATAAGCGTGGGGTCGGAGGTTCAAGTCCTCCCAGACCCACCAAGAACGGGGGCATAGCTCAGTTGGTAGAGCACCTGCTTTGCAAGCAGGGGGTCATCGGTTCGATCCCGTTTGCCTCCACCAATACTTTCCAAATCAAAGCGAGTTAAAAGGCAGTGTAACTGCTTTCTTTTTCCAAAGAGAAGTCTGCTGACGAATCAGTTTGACGGAAAAAAAGAAAGGCTGCTATAATAATCAGCTCATTTTGATTTGCGAAGTAAATAGCAATATTGAACGCATCGATCTTTAACAAATTGGAAAGCCGAAATCAACAAACAAAGACAATGTGTCTGTTTTTGATGATTGACCGATTGCAAACGGTCAGTTGTCTCCTGAACAGGAAAAGAAAAACAGGTGCAGTATTTGGGTGATGATTGTATCGACTTAATCCCGAAAGACAAAAGGCGGGATTAAGACACAACAAGCAGTAAGCTTTATCAGAGTAGGAAATTCAAGTTTGATGTTCTAGTCAACGGAATGTCAGGCAAAGTCAGAGAAGTTCTTGAAATGATAGAGTCAAGTGAATAAGTGCATCAGGTGGATGCCTTGGCGATGATAGGCGACGAAGGACGTGTAAGCCTGCGAAAAGCGTGGGGGAGCTGGCAATAAAGCTATGATCCCGCGATGTCCGAATGGGGAAACCCACTGCATTCTGTGTAGTATCCTAAGTTGAATACATAGACTTAGAGAAGCGAACCCGGAGAACTGAACCATCTAAGTACCCGGAGGAAAAGAAATCAACCGAGATTCCGCAAGTAGTGGCGAGCGAACGCGGAGGAGCCTGTACGTAATAACTGTCGAGATAGAAGAACAAGCTGGGAAGCTTGACCATAGTGGGTGATAGTCCCGTATTCGAAATCTCAACGGTGGTACTAAGCGTACGAAAAGTAGGGCGGGACACGTGAAATCCTGTCTGAATATGGGGGGACCATCCTCCAAGGCTAAATACTCATCATCGACCGATAGTGAACCAGTACCGTGAGGGAAAGGCGAAAAGAACCCCGGGAGGGGAGTGAAATAGAACCTGAAACCTGATGCATACAAACAGTGGGAGCACCCATGTGGTGTGACTGCGTACCTTTTGTATAATGGGTCAACGACTTACATTCAGTAGCGAGCTTAACCGAATAGGGGAGGCGTAGGGAAACCGAGTCTTAATAGGGCGAAGAGTTGCTGGGTGTAGACCCGAAACCGAGTGATTCTATCCATGGCCAGGTTGAAGGTGCCGTAACAGGTACTGGAGGACCGAACCCACGCATGTTGCAAAAATGCGGGGATGAGCTGTGATAGGGTGAAAAGGCTAAAACAAACTCGGAGATAGCTGGTTCTCCCTGAAAACTATTTAGGTAGTGCCTCGAGCAAGACACTGATGGGGGTAAAGCACTGTTATGGCTAGGGGGTTATTGCAACTTACCAACCCATGGCAAACTAAGAATACCATCAAGTGGTTCCTCGGGAGACAGACAGCGGGTGCTAACGTCCGTTGTCAAGAGGGAAACAACCCAGACCGCCAGCTAAGGTCCCAAATGATAGATTAAGTGGTAAACGAAGTGGGAAGGCCCAGACAGCCAGGATGTTGGCTTAGAAGCAGCCATCATTTAAAGAAAGCGTAATAGCTCACTGGTCGAGTCGTCCTGCGCGGAAGATGTAACGGGAGCTCAAATCTATAACCGAAGCTGCGGATGCTAGTTTACTGGCATGGTAGGGGAGCGTTCTGTAGGCCGATGAAGGTGCATTGTAAAGTGTGCTGGAGGTATCAGAAGTGCGAATGTTGACATGAGTAGCGATAAAGCGGGTGAAAAGCCCGCTCGCCGAAAGCCCAAGGTTTCCTACGCAACGTTCATCGGCGTAGGGTGAGTCGGCCCCTAAGGCGAGGCAGAAATGCGTAGTCGATGGGAAACAGGTTAATATTCCTGTACTTGATTCAAATGCGATGTGGGGACGGAGAAGGTTAGGTTAGCAAGCTGTTGGAATAGCTTGTTTAAGCCGGTAGGTGGAAGACTTAGGCAAATCCGGGTCTTCTTAACACCGAGAAGTGACGACGAGTGTCTACGGACATGAAGTAACCGATACCACGCTTCCAGGAAAAGCCACTAAGCTTCAGTTTGAATCGAACCGTACCGCAAACCGACACAGGTGGGCAGGATGAGAATTCTAAGGCGCTTGAGAGAACTCGGGAGAAGGAACTCGGCAAATTGATACCGTAACTTCGGGAGAAGGTATGCCCTCTAAGGTTAAGGACTTGCTCCGTAAGCCTCGGAGGGTCGCAGAGAATAGGTGGCTGCGACTGTTTATTAAAAACACAGCACTCTGCTAACACGAAAGTGGACGTATAGGGTGTGACGCCTGCCCGGTGCTGGAAGGTTAATTGAAGATGTGAGAGCATCGGATCGAAGCCCCAGTAAACGGCGGCCGTAACTATAACGGTCCTAAGGTAGCGAAATTCCTTGTCGGGTAAGTTCCGACCCGCACGAATGGCGTAACGATGGCCACACTGTCTCCTCCCGAGACTCAGCGAAGTTGAAGTGGTTGTGAAGATGCAATCTACCCGCTGCTAGACGGAAAGACCCCGTGAACCTTTACTGTAGCTTTGCATTGGACTTTGAAGTCACTTGTGTAGGATAGGTGGGAGGCTTTAGAAGCAGAGACGCCAGTCTCTGTGGAGCCGTCCCTGAAATACCACCCTGGTGTCTTTGAGGTTCTAACCCAGACCCGTAATCCGGGTCGGGGACCGTGCATGGTAGGCAGTTTGACTGGGGCGGTCTCCTCCCAAAAGAGTAACGGAGGAGTTCGAAGGTTACCCTAGGTCCGGTCGGAAATCGGACTGATAGTGCAATGGCAAAAAGGTAGCTTAACTGCGAGACCGACAAGTCGAGCAGGTGCGAAAGCAGGACATAGTGATCCGGTGGTTCTGTATGGAAGGGCCATCGCTCAACGGATAAAAGGTACTCCGGGGATAACAGGCTGATTCCGCCCAAGAGTTCATATCGACGGCGGAGTTTGGCACCTCGATGTCGGCTCATCACATCCTGGGGCTGTAGTCGGTCCCAAGGGTATGGCTGTTCGCCATTTAAAGTGGTACGTGAGCTGGGTTTAAAACGTCGTGAGACAGTTTGGTCCCTATCTGCAGTGGGCGTTGGAAGTTTGACGGGGGCTGCTCCTAGTACGAGAGGACCGGAGTGGACGAACCTCTGGTGTACCGGTTGTAACGCCAGTTGCATAGCCGGGTAGCTAAGTTCGGAAGAGATAAGCGCTGAAAGCATCTAAGCGCGAAACTCGCCTGAAGATGAGACTTCCCTTGCGGTTTAACCGCACTAAAGAGTCGTTCGAGACCAGGACGTTGATAGGTGGGGTGTGGAAGCGCGGTAACGTGAAGCTAACCCATACTAATTGCTCGTGAGGTTTGACTCTATCATTTGAAGAACTTCAAATAAAAAAAGCTTACTGACTGATTCAGTCATCACCAAATATATTGATTAAGGCTTTACCGATTTGTACAGTTTAAGTTTGGCGGCCATAGCGAGTTGGTCCCACGCCTTCCCATCCCGAACAGGACCGTGAAACGACTCAGCGCCGATGATAGTGTGGTTCTTCCATGCGAAAGTAGGTCACTGCCAAACACCTATTCTAAGCCCCCGACAGATGTCGGGGGGCTTTTACTTTTACCTCATATTTTTATTCATACCTTTACTTGAAACTCGTCAGTGCCGTTCCTTGCCTTCTTGCTATGGCTGACTTGCTTACGAGTGGAGATGGGCGGGATGCGACGATGGCGCAGCGGGTAAATGTGACGGATAGGGAGGGTGCGGGTAGAATAGGGATGTTGCAGAATCAATACATAAAGAGATAGTAAACTAAGAAATCTTCAGGTATCGTTTGAACGGAAACGGTAAGACGGATATGATAGCCAACTATTTTTACGGTGCCGTACACACAGGCATCATCCGCATTCACAAACTATGGAGTATCTTCTTATGAAAAAAATTCCTCTTTGCCGCCCCTCTCCCTGCTGACCGCTTCGCTGTCGCTGGCCGCCGTCAACATCAATACCGCCTCCCCGTCCGAGTTGGAAGCCCTGCCCGGTATCGGCCCCTGCCAAAGCCAAAGCCATCGTGGACTACCGTCAACAACATGGTGCCTTCAAATCGGTCGAGGAGTTGAAAAACGTCAAAGGTATCGGTGAGGGCATCTTCTCCAAACTGAAGGCGGAAGCAACCGTCGCCCCCGGCCGCTCAAAACAAAAACCGCCACCCCGCCGCTAAAAATAAAACCCCTAGTGCGTTCTCCGAATAGGGAAGGTGCGCAGATGCAAACCCGGTGATGAAAAAGGCCGTCCGAATCCAGTCCGAGTCGGACGGCCTTCGTGCCGGGCGGGTAAGGCTGCCATGCCCTGTCCCGCTTCATTCAGCCGTCAGATCAGGATGTATGGGGAGACCCTATGTGGAAAGGTCGGCGGATTCGCATTTGAAGTGCAACTTTCCATAACAGAAAAAGGCCAGTATGCGGTAGCATACGGCCTTTCCTGCAAGAAAGATTGCCATGAGCTACACACAACTGACCCAAGACGAACGATACCATATCCAATACCTGTCCCGCCACTGCACCATCGCCGAAATCGCCAAACAACTTAACCGCCACAAAAAGCACCATCAGCCGAGAAATCAAGCGGTACTGCATCCAAGCGACAGCAATACAGCGCCGAAAAAGCACAGAAGCAAAGCCGGCTGACCAAACAGCATAAGCGAAAACCCTATAAGCTCGATTCGCGGCTGGTTCAACACATCGACACCCTTATCCGCCGCAAACTCAGTCCCGAACAGGTATGCGCCTACCTGCGCAAACACCACGGGATCACACTCCATCACAGCACCGTTTACCGCTACCTCCGCCAAGACAAAAGCAACGGCGGCACGTTGTGGCAACACCTCAGAATATGCAGCAAACCCGCCTGCGCGGGAATGATGGTTCATAATACTGATTAAAAACCAAGCCGCACGTAGCGTGGGTTCTATCCACGAATAAACAGAGATGATTGGATTCGGATGTTTGGGGAGAAGGTCGTGGGCGAAGCCTACGCTACGGGGTTCGGTTTGTCCCTAAGTCTCAGTGCTATTTGACGGAAAGGTCGTCTGAAAAACCGGAATACTTAGTTTTTCAGACGACCTTTTTGCAGAGAGAGCTTTTACGGATAAGACCTCTGCGCCGTCAGAATGAACAGGGATAATTGGATTCGGATGTTCGGTGAAAGGTCGTGGGCAAAGCCCACGCTACGGATTGGTTTATCCTAAATCTGTGTTCACGCGCTGAGCAGGCTTTGGGCGAGGAAGCCGCCTTTTTCGACGCCGGGCAATATGAAGAAACAGCCGCCGCCGAAGGGGCTGATGTATTCCTCCAGCGGCTCGCCGTTGAGCAGGTTTTGGACGAAGATGAAGCCGTCGGCGAGGTTGGCCTGATAGCAGATGAACACCAAGCCGACATCGAGTTGGCCGTTGGCGGCGAGGCCGCGCGAGTAGTTGAAGGCGCGGCGGTAGAGCAGGTGTTTTTTCATGAACTCGGGGTCGCGCGGATTGGCAAGGCGCATATGGCTGTCTTTGGGCGTGGTTTTGCCGTCGGGGTCTTTGGCAAAATCGGCGGTGTCGCCCTCTTTTTTTGCCGTCCATGGGCGCGCCGCTGTATTTGCGCCGGCCGAAAGATATCGGTTTGTTCCTGCATCGGGGTGCGGTCCCAGAAACTCGACAAAGTGGCGGATGAGGGCGGACGGCCTGATAGCTGCCGTTTTTCGCCCATGCCGGGTTCGTCTAGGCTGTTGGCGGCGATGCCTGTCCAGAGGACCTGATCGGCAACTTTTGGGATCTTCGATACTTTCGGGGATTGCCGGAGCCGTCGCGGAAAGCCCTAAAGAGGTTGCGCGCGGCAATGGCGCCGGGTTCGGCTTTAGGGGAGCCAGCCGTCTATGCTCCAGCGGATGACGGCGGACTGGGCGGTGTTTTTTGATGATGTCGCGCAGGGCGGCTTGGCAGGTTTCGGGGGAGAAGGCGCAGATTTGCAGGCTGAGGTCGCCGTCGCACCATGATTTTTGGAGGTTTGTCGTTGGGGAAGTCGCGCATTTCCTGGAGGTGGTTTCGGGGTTTTTTTGTCTTTGAGTCCGAAGCGGTCGTCAAAGAGGCTGCTGCCGACGCCGACGGTGATGGTGAGGCCGTCGGGGCGGAATGTTTTGCCGAGCAGGCCGCTGCCCTGCAGGCGGGAGTTTTGTCGTCGCCGTCTTGGTATTCGCCGCCTTGGGTGAGGAATTCGATGCGGGCGGTCAGGGTGCGGAAGAGGTTTTCGAGTTGTTTGGGCGTCTTTGGCGGTTACGTCGAAGGCGCACATGATGCCGAAGAGTTGGTGCGGGGTGGTGATGCCGGCCTGGTGGGTGCCGTAGCAGGGTAGGCTTGCGGGGAGTGTTCGTTGAGACGGGTCTCGGCGGCGGTTTCGCCTTGTTGTTTGCCGGCGAACCAGCCTGCCGCGCCGGGCTGCGCCTGCGGCAAGGGACGGTTTTGAACAGGGTGCGTTTGGTCGGTTGGGTGGGTTGTGAATTGTCTTGGCTCATGGTTTGTCCTGGATCGTGGGTCGGATTCTTGAATCCGACGTTTGGTATGACGGCAAGGTGTGTCGCGAGTTTGTACTTTGTCGGATACAAGTCATCCGACCAACAGAGGCTGACGGTAGGGTTAGGTTGGGCTGCGTTACACACCTGACAAAACGTTGGAATGAAGAGGTTTTGCTTTGGGTCTCGACCCAACTCTACGATTGCTTTGTCGGATACAAGCTATCCCGACCTGACACGGCTTTGGGGGTTCGTGGGCAAAACCCGCCCACGCCTACGTCTCGCGATTGCCGCGCAGGCACTACAGCTGTCTGTCATGCGATAAGTTTTTCAGACGACCCCTTGTATCTCAAAAAGGTCGTCTGAAACGGGACGGGTCAAAAAGTTTATTTGAGACCCAGTGTGCCGCGCAGTTGGCTCAGGTCTTCGGCAAGGGCGTTAATCGGTGCCTGAAGGGTTTTTGCGGTCTGCGTCGCTGAGTTTGTCGTAGGTTTCAAAAGCCGTCTTTAGTTTTTGTATTTGGCGAGGATGTCGGTTACTTGTTTGAAGTTGGCATCGACTTTTTCGAGCAGGGCTTTGTTTTTTCTCGGCAATCATCGGACGGAAGAGTTCGACGATTTTTTTGCGCGCCTTCGATGTTGGCTTGGAAGTCGCTCAAGTCGGTGTGGCTGTAACGGTCTTCTTCGCCGCTGATTTTTGCTGCCGGCAACTTCTTCAATCAACACTGCCGCGCCGCCCGACGACTTTGTTCGGCGGGAAGGAGAGGGCGTCGATTTCTTTTTGCAGGGATTCAACGTCTTTCATGAGTTTGTCGGCAATGTCTTTCACGCCGGATACGTCTTTTTGACCCACAGGGCGTGTTCGATGCGGTGGAAGCCGGTGAAAGGCCGCGTCTTCGGTTTTGTCTTTGAAGTCGTCTTCACGCGCGTCGATGGCGGGGTCGAGTTCGTTGAAGAGTTCGGCAATCGGCTCGATGCGTTCGTAGTGGGTGCGGGCGGCGGCAAACAGGGATTTGGCTTTTTCGATGTCGCCCGCTTTGACGGCATCGGTGAAGGCTTTGGTTTTGGCAACCAGCTCTTTGGCTTCGCCTTGGACGTAAACTTTATAGTCGGCAAGCGGTTTGGCGAGTTTTTCCAAATCGGCTTCGTTGCCGGTGTCTTTAAAGCCGCTGTCGGTTACCACCAGCTTTGCCGCGCGGGTTGGTCAAGAGGCCGCAGGTCATTTCGTATTCGCCCGGCAGCAGGGTAACGGTCATTTTGTCGGAAAAGTCCCGGGGCGATGTTTTTCGCGCTCGTCGACCACCATCACGCCTTTGAGGATTTCCCATTCGAGCTTGCGGCCGCTGTTGTTTTTTGATGTTGAACACGACTTGTCCGCTCGGTACGGTCAGTTCCATCGGTTCGCAGGCGGTGTCGTTCACGCCGACGTTGACGGTGCCGCCGGCATTTGGCGGCGCTGATGCACCCTGATGCGGCAGGCGCGGATTTTTTCCGCTTCGGGCGGCTGACACGCGGTCAGACCCAAAGCCAGCATCACGGATAAAGCAGTTATATTGAGTTTTTTCATTTCAAACCTCTTTGGCATGTTGATAAGAATGGGATACGGAATTTTTAAGCGCCACTAATGGCTTTTCAGACGACTTCTGCACGGCAGCAGGGCTGCTGCCGTGCAGAAACCAAATCATGACGGAACCAAATACAGCAGCCACGCCAGCACCTCGCCCTGCGTCGGGTGGTCGGTATAGCCGAAGAAGCCGCCGAGCAGCACGCCCAGCGGGCTGTCTTCATGCAGGTATTTGGAAGAATCAAACACCACCTCTGCAGGTGGTTCCACACGCCCGCCTCATGCAGCGCGCGCAGCGAACCGGCCAGCAAACCGGCGGCCACCACAATCAAAAAAACGCGCCCGTCCAGCGGAAAAAAACTTCGCCAGATTCAGACGCATACCGCCCTGATAAATCAGCGCGCCGATGACCACTCGCGGCCAGCAGCCCCAATACCGCGCCGACGGGCATAGACCAAGTCGGACTCTGCTGAAACACCGCCAAGAGGAAAAACACACTCTCCAAACCCCTCGCGCGCCACAGCCAGAAAAGCCATGCCGACCAAAGCCCAGCCTTGGCCGTTGCCGCGGTTTAAGGCCGTCTGAACCGAATCCTGAAGCTGCTGCTTTCATCGAACGGGCGGCTTTTTCATCCATAAAAATCATATAAGTCAGCATCGCCACCGCCACCAAACCGATAACGCCGACCACAAATTCCTGCTCCTTTCTGCGGAATCTCGCCCGTTGCCGAATGGATGCCGTATCCGATGCCCAAACACATCAGCGCAGCCAAAAGCCACGCCCAGCCACACCTTAGGCATCAGCCGCGAATGTCCCGACTGTTTCAAAAAAACCCGGCGACGATACCGACGATCAGAGCCGCCTCGATACCCTCGCGCAACATAATCAAAAAAAGCAATCAACATATATAAAACAAACCTTAAAAACTTATATATCCATATGAGGGCCAAAAACCAGTCCCATTTTGGCCTTCACCGCATTCGAATTTACATACAGCAAATATTCATGAAGCCTATCGAAACCTTCATGGCCGAACCACAGGCTTCCCTCGGACAACGCGATAAACAAACACGCCCCTGCGTTCCGCAATACAAAAAGCTTGCGGCTGAAAAAAACTTGTTACGGCTAAAAACAAATGATTGTGTCACCGTCCAACGCGCGCTAAAGATAAGGCAAAAAGAAGAAAGAAAAAGGGCTATCGGTATCAGCATGACGGACATGACAAACCTCTCTAAAAAAATTCAGACGGCCCCAGTTAGACAGGGCAGTAGAAATTTTGTTTGAAAATATCGGGTTTGAAATACTGTCTGATACGCCAAAAATATCTATCGGATATCTGATTCCGCCGTCTCTTTATCCCAAGTCTGACAAAGTACCGCCATCTGCCTATCTTAAAAAGTAAGAGTTTATAAACGGAGTCGCACAAATGCAAATAATTTTTATTATTTCATCAGTAAACTATTATTTAAACAAGCCAAAAAGTAAGCGTCAAAAATTTACCGTAAAGCAAAGCGAATCAACGTTATAGCGCTTTCCCAGAAACGCTGTTTATCCGTATGCATAGGGAAATATAGAACACCAACAAGTTAACAAAAAGGTCGTCTGAAAACCGAATATCGAGGTTTTCAGACGACCTTTCCCTTCTGCCGATTACCATCCCATCCACCTGATTAAAGAAATGATGCCGAGCATGATGACGACCGTTATCGAAATCCAGAAAATCGGAGGACGGCTGTCGGATTCGGCGGGTTTGACGGGTTTTACCCAGCCTTTTTGTAGAGAAGGATGGTGAGAAGCATCATAAAGATACCTAGAAGTAAAAAGTATTTGGAAATTATTCATTCACTTTGAAGCCCTTTATCGTTTATGGCAGACAGTCCGCATAATTGACCGCTTTTTACTTCTTAAGGCAGGGGCCGGGGTAAAAAGTTCGTCATAATTATCAATTTGATAAATCAAGCACCCTATCCCCAGCCTTCAAACAGGGAGATTTTTATAGTGGATTAACTTTTAAACCAGTACGGCGTTGCCTCGCCTTGCCGTACTATCTGTACTGTCTGCGGCTTCGTCGCCTTGTCCTGATTTAAAGTTAATCCACTATATTGATCCTGTCTGCGTTCGGCTGAGACGGCGTCCTTATTCTGCGTACCCGTCCGATGGGAGGCGGAAGGAAGTATTCCTGATGTCATTTATGGCAAAAGGTCGTCTGAAAACCTGGATATCGGTTTTCAGACGACCTTTTGATGTCGGCGCCAAACGGCTTACTTGAATTTGTAAGTGTATTGCAGGCCGATGATGTCGGCGTGGTTTTTTTGAAGTGCGCGCTGGATGCGCCTTTGCTGTCCACATCGCTGCCGGTGGCGCGGGCAGTGTGGTAACGGGTGTCGTTGATGTGGATGTGGCTGTAAGCGGCATCGAGGACGTGGTTTTTGCCGATATGGTATTTCGCACCGAGCGAGAACCAGATGCGGTTGCCGTCGGGCAGGCTGTTCATGCGGTAGCCGGCGTTTTTGACGGGCGAGCGGTCAAAGGCGATACCTGCGCGCAGTTGCAGCGGGTCGGTCACTTGGTAAGAACCGCCGAGCGCGACTTTGTAAGTGTTGCGCCAGTTGGGGCGTGATGACGGTGCGGTCGGATTTGCCGTTGACGACGTTTTTGGTGTTTTCAAAAACCAGTTCCGCTTTGTTGAAGCGGCTGTGGCGCGTCCAAGTCACATCGCCGAACAGGTTGAATTTTGTCGGTGGCTTTTGTACATGCCGTGAACGGACAAGGATTCAGGCGTAACGATTTTTGACGCTTGCCTTTTTCATGCGGAACGTAACCGCGGGCGGCAAGCGCGCCCAAATCCCAAGCGCGGCGGGCGTATGCGCCGTCGGCTTCCCATTCTGCCGAGCCTTTGAGGGTGTGGGTTACTTTGGAGCGGTAGTTCACGCCGATCCGTGCGCGGTCGTTGATGTCCCACATCCAAGCGAGTTGATAGCCGAAGCCCCAGTCGTGACCTTTTACTTCGGCATGTCCGTCAGATTTGCCTTGCGCGCTGACGGACACGGGGCGGCCGGCGGCGCGTGAGGCAAGGCCGCTGGCGAGTTGGCTGATGGCGCCGGAAGCATCCCAGTCGGAATATTTGCGCAATTCGGCTTTTGGAATATTGGGCGATCAGTCCTGCACTGAAAGCATGGTTTTCATTGGCTTTCCAAGCGACGACCGGTTCGATGTCGATGCTGGTGAGGCTCAGTTTGTTGATGTTGTGGCGCAGCACGGAATCTTTTTCGTATTCGGTGGCAGAGCCGAAGGGAACGTAAACGCCCAAGCCCAAGGTTACGTCGTCATTGACTTTGTATGCGCCGTAGAGATGCGGAGCGACGGTGGTTTTGGTGATTTTGCCGCTTTTCGAACCGGAAACATCGCCGCCCTGATAGTATTGTGCAGAATCGGCTTCGTAGCGGATGCTGGGCATGACGATATTGGCGTTGACGGAAACTTGGCTGCTGTCGAGTTTGGACAGGCCGGCAGGGTTGTAGAAGATGGTCGATGCGTCGGCGGCTTCCGCGCCGGAAGAGTTGGCAGTGCCTTGGGCGTTGACCGACTGCGTACCGAAGTGGTAGCCCGAAGCGTGGACTGCGCCGGAGAAGAAGACTGCGCTGAGTAAGATTACGGTTTGTTTGATGGGTGAGTGTGTCATTTTTCTTGTACCTGCATGTAAATAATAAAGAGGTCGTCTGAAACGAAACGCCTCCGTGTCTGGAGCGGGCTGACGGTTTGGAATCGGCATGTTGAATAGAAACGATGGGCTTTGAAGGCAAAAAAGATGCAGCAAATGACTGGCTGACATGAATTTTTGAGGGCTGAAGGGACAACGGTTTTTCAATCAAAATACGGTTGTTTCTTAACGGTCATTCCGTTTGATTAGTGTAGGTGCTCGATTCTATACCACGTTATCGCGTTTTGCCTAATATTTTTTTGGACGCTTTCGGAAAAACTTGTATGTTGCGCAGATAGGAGGGGGCGGGACTGTGGTAAAGATGTCATGGTGGGATTGTATTGATGAGCTTGGTTCGCCTCTATTAGAGCTTTATGCACGAATACCCTGATAAACAAAAAAATAAATTTCCCATCTTTTTATGAAAAACGACCTTCTAGGGTTAGGTCAGTTTCCCTGTTATCTGCATATAAACAGCATTCGATTCCTATAACTTCTTCCGTGCCATTCATTTCATATGTTTCAAATATTGCCCTATTATCATTTCGTGCGGTCAATGCTATTTCTTAGGGAGGTAATGATAATTTTTTTATCTAAAAAGATTTTTCATCATCCAGTTCTTCCAAAATTTCCTCATACCCATCTTTTGTTAATCTGAAATTTGATTTGCGAGTTGTTTAAAATCTCTATAATTTAAATAAATTTAGAAATTCTTCTATCAGGTCAAAAATCATCTTTCCTTTGATCTTTGGACATATTTCATCTCTTTCTTCTTGAGAATTGATTGGTTGAAGTTTCTGCATCAGCCCTCAAGCCTGTTAGATATTCTCCAGCTTTCCAAAGTAGCACACTTTTTCTGTCTTTTGCGTCTAGACTTGAGGGTTCTTAAAAATTTATAGACTCCTAGTGTTTCAGTGCCCAAAAATCTTGCTTCAAAAGAAACGAGAGGTCGTCTGAAAACCCGTTTCCAAGTTTTCAGACGACCTCTCGTTTATCTGCCGTTTGCGTATCGATTATTTAACGCGCAACACTTCCAGCGTATTGGTCGAACCGGATTCGCGCATTTTGCGAACCGCTGGTGATGATGTATTGGTCGCCGGAGCTTACAGATTTTGTGTTCGACCAACATGGCTTCCACTTCGTTCAGCGCGGTATCGTGGTCGGTGCTGGTCGCCAAAATCATCGGGCGCACGCCGCGGTACATCGCCATGCGGCGTTGGGCGGAAATGCTCGGGCGTCAGGGCAAAAATCGGCAGGGTGATGTTGTGGCGGCTGACTTTCGAAGGCGGTCGAACCGCTTTCGGTCAGGGCGACAATCGCTTTGGCGTGAACTGCTCGCGCCACGCTGACCGCACCGCCGGCAATCGCCAAGTTGGTGCTGACGGCTTCAGGATACTCGACCTGTTCGGCAACGCCGTTGAGCGAATCTTGTTCTTTTTCCGCAGCCGCACAGATAATCGCCATTTGGCTGACGGTTTCAAACGGGATACGCGCCGACGGCGGTTTCGGCGGAACACATCACCGCATCGGTGCCGTCCAACACCGCGTTTGCCACGTCGCTCGACTTCGGCGCGGGTCGGTACGGGGTTGGTAATCATGGATTCCATCATTTGGGTCTGCCGTAATGCTGAAGCGGCGCAACTCGCGAGCGCGGCGGATCATGCGTTTTTGCAGGGCAGGGGACGGCTGCGTGTCCGACTTCGACCGCCAAGTCGCCGCGCGCCACCATGATACCGTCGCTGGCGAGGATGATTTCGTCCAGATTTTTCAATCGCTTCTACGCGTTCGATTTTGGAAACCAAACCGGGGCGAACGGCAGTACTGCCTTTCATTTCTTCTTCGACTTTGGCGCGGGCAGTGTGCAAATCTTCGGCGGATTTCACAAAGCTGATGGCGAGGTAGTCGCAACCGATGGCAATCGCCGTTTTCAGGTCGCGGAAGTCTTTTTTCGGTCAACGCGCCTGCGGACAAAACCGCCGCCGCGTTTATTGATGCCTTTGTTGCTTTTTCAACACATGGCTGTTTTCAACTCTTAGTAACAATCTTACTGCCTTCAACGGTTCTACGGTCAAAGTCAGCAAGCCGTCGTCCAACCACAAAACATCGCCTGCAACGACATCATTAGGCAGGTCGCGGTAGTCCAAACCGACCGCGTCGCGCGTGCCTTCGCCTTCGAGCGCGGCATCCAGAACCAGCGTTTCGCCTTTGTTCAATTCGATGCTGCCGCCGGCGATTTTGCCGACACGGATTTTTCGGGACCTTGCAAGTCGGCGAGGATGGCGATTTCCTGACCTGCGCGTTTTGCTGCTTCACGCACGATGCGGGCATTTTCCTGATGGAATTCAGGCGTGCCGTGGCTGAAAGTTGAAACGGACGACATTCAGACCGCCTACACGGATCATGTCTTCCAACAACTGGACATTGTTGCTGCCCTGCCCCAACGTAGCGACGATTTTGGTGTTGTGGCTGATGCGGGTTACATCGCGTTTTGCATTACTCATGTGAAGCGTCCTTTCGGTCAATCCGTTGATAAATGGCATACGGCTCTTGTTGGAAAATTACAAAATAGCATCCCAACGTCGTCTGAAAACTGTAAATCTAAAAACTTACGTCGAGACATCCAAGCCGTAAATCATGATGCAAATTAATATTTTGGGATTTTACTCCCAAAGTTAAATGATTGGTGGAAAATTACAGGATTTTATGACTTAGGCTAAATTTAATTTTACATACGTTTGGGGCGGCAATCCGCTACAATACCGTCTGCCACTTTTTCAGACGACCCTCCTTAAATGGATGTGTATGGTGGATAGGTCGTCTGAAACCACATTAGTTTTCCATCCGTATCTTCTTCATCATTATCAGACACAACCATGCTAAGACGAATGCTCACTTCTTTGCCTATAGGTATTATGCTTGCCGATATGGTTTATGGTTTCGTTTTAAATATCGTTCAAGGACTTAACCTTCAGCAGCAAGCGGCCCCCTGCTTCAGACGGCGGGCTGGCGGTAACGCCCGACATCGCGTTCAACAGCCTGCAAATCGTTGCAAACGGCGGCATGGTCATCATCATCGGGTTCGGATTGATTGTCTTGTTACAGCTAAACCGTACAGTGCTAAAACGTCAGATTTTGCCCATCGGTATTTTCCGAACGCTCGGACTGATTGCCGTGTTGGCTTTCAGCGTGCCTTCATTGTGGGAATGGTTTAATGCTGCATTAACTCTGTCGGCAGGAGGAAACATCCTCAATACCGGCAACCCGCGTTATTTGGTTTCCGCTTTATGTATGCCCTTGATTGCCTTTTTATGTTTGGTGCGGTTGTTTGGTTGGTATAAATTGCACACGCGCCAGCCCGAGCAAAACCCATCGACGGAGTTGCAGAAATAGCATTCTCGGTATGAAAACGCATCCGAGTAGCGTAAAATAACCATGTATTGAGAAGAGGTCGTCTGAAATTTTGTTTGTAGATGAAATTTCAGACGACCTTTTATATCGTTGAACAACAATTAAGACTGTCAAAATTCAGAACAGAATATCGATGGATTGGGTAAACCTCAAATCTGTCGGATAGCGGTAAACAACCTGCGGCAAGCCCTAAGATTTTTTTCTTGAAAACTTCTTTATTGTCGTGGTATAATGCAGGGCTTGGTACAAATGTGCCAAGTTTTATCATTGTCC